>OOBI01001506.1_pt1 | contig 11846 bp, 10 predicted proteins | sample 1671081 | NCBI WGS metagenome assembly OOBI01 (sample SAMN06348120, study PRJEB24527) | human gut metagenome | biome: human gut; feature: ankylosing spondylitis patient; material: feces | host: Homo sapiens | place: China | collected 2015-10 | reverse complement strand
CCTCCATTTTTTCAGTCGTAATTTTGAGCGTCCGGGGTTTCTTTATGGTCCACATCAAACAACGCATTTACAAATGCATCTGCATCGAATTTCTGAAGATCGTCAATACTTTCTCCTACGCCAATGTACTTCACCGGAATATCCAGTTCAGACTGGATGGCAACTGCAATACCTCCCTTGGCAGTTCCGTCCAGCTTGGTAAGGATAATACCGCTGACATTTGCGACCTCCGCAAATTGTCTCGCCTGTGCAAGGGCATTCTGTCCGGTGGTACCATCCAGCACTACCAATGTCTCCAGATATGCATCCGGATACTCCCTCTCCAGGATCCTGTAAATCTTGCGGAGTTCTTCCATAAGGTTCTTTTTATTATGAAGACGTCCTGCTGTATCGCAGAGAAGTACGTCTGCATTTCTTGCTTTGGCTGCAGCCACCGCATCATAGATAACAGATGCAGGATCTGCTCCCGCCTGTCCGCCGATGATCTCCACACCTGCACGGTTCGCCCACTCAGTAAGCTGCTCTCCTGCTGCTGCACGGAAAGTATCGGCTGCTGCAAGGATAACCTTCTTGCCCTGGTCTTTTAATTTTCCTGCAAGCTTTCCTACTGAAGTGGTTTTTCCGACACCATTGACACCGATCACCAAGACTACGGATCTGCGGTTCTCAAATTCATACTCTGTGCTGTCCACACGCATCTGATCCTTGATCTCATTGATCAGAAGCTGTTTACATTCCATCGGTTCCTTAATATGACGTTCGGAAACCTCTTTCTTTAAGTTCTCAATAATAGAAGTGGTCGCATTGATCCCGATATCACCCATGATCAGAATCTCTTCCAGCTCTTCATAAAAATCTTCATCAATACTGGAAAAACCACTGAAAATACTGTCAAATCCGGCTACGATATTGTCTCTGGTCTTTGCCAGTCCACTGACTAATCGTTTAAAAAAACCTTTCTTTTCCTCTGCCATAAACTCTCTCCTGCTCTTTTCTGTATTTTCTTATCTGCTTCTCTTACTTATCCAAATCATTCTCGATTAGGTTGACAGAAACAAGGGTAGATACACCTTTTTCCTGCATTGTGATACCATAAAGGCGGTCTGCCGCAGTCATCGTACCACGTCTATGTGTAATAATAATAAATTGTGTATTTTTTGTCAACTTATGAAGATATCTGGCATATCTTGTTACATTAGAATCATCGAGTGCTGCCTCAATTTCATCGAGCAGACAAAACGGGGATGGCTTCAAATTCTGAATCGCAAATAACAGTGCAATTGCGGTGAGTGCCTTTTCTCCACCGGAAAGCTGCATCATATTTTGCAGCTTCTTTCCCGGCGGCTGAGAGATGATACGGATTCCCGCCTCTAAGATATCTTCCTCTTCATCTAACTCAATCGTTCCTTTTCCGCCACCAAAAAGTTCTTTAAATGCTTTATCAAATTCTTCACGAATCTGTGCAAATTTTTCTTCAAACTGGTGTCTCATTCCGATATCGAGTTCATCAATAATCTTAAGCAGGGTCTTCTCTGCTTCCACCAAATCTTCATGCTGGGCATTTAAGAACGTATGACGCTCGGAAAGTTCTTTGTACTCCTCAATCGCATTGACATTGACATTTCCAAGCTTTTTAATTTCATTTCGCACTTCTGCCTGTGCCTTTTTGATTTCACTGCGCTCAAGCGGTTCCTCAAAAGTCTGTTCTTTTGCCGCACTGTAGGTCATCTCATATTCTTCCCACATATAACCTATCTGATTCTCCTGATTCTCCTCAAGCTTTTCTTTTTGATTTTCCAGGCGGTATAGGTCTTTATCCAAGAGATTCATGCGACCGGAAAGCTCATCTCTCTTTTCAAAGAAGCCCTTATGACTTTGATTCATGCTCTCTTTTTTTGCAAGGTATTCCTGCAGCTTCGCTTCATCTTCCGCTTCCTGTGTCTTTGCAGCTTCAACTGCCTCCTGCATTTTTTCTATCTCGGCTTCTTTTTTCTCTATCTCATCTTTTGCATCACTGACATTTGCTGCCAGTTCCATTAACTGTCTTTGTAAATTCTTCTTTTCACTTAAGATACGTTCCAGGTTTTCTTTTGCAAATCCCTGTTTGGAACTGAGTTCTGCATTTTCTAAATGCAGTTCTTCTAATTCCTTTGAATGAGCGTTTTCCTGCTTTTTCTTCTCATCCAGTTTTTCCTGATTTTGATTAATCTGATCTTCTAACTGGGCCTCTCGTTTATCACTCGTCTCTAATTCCACACGAATAGATTCCCGATTTTCTTCAATCTCCTGCGTCTGTTTTTCAAGTGCTGCAAGATCCCGTTTTAAATCTGTATACTCTTTTGCAATCTCTTTTGCCTTCTGTTCCATTGCTTTCTGATTCATTCGCAGGGTATTATCCTTTAAGGACTGCTCCTGAAGTGCAGCATTTAATCGTCCTGCTTCTTCACGATGGAAATTTCGTTTTTCCCGATAAGTATCAATCTCTTTTTGTTTTGCTTCCAGCTGATTTTTCAAACTCTCAACTTTAGTCTCAAGCTCTTCTATCTCTCGTCTTCTTCCAAGCAGATTGCTGTTATTTTTGAATGCACCACCGGTCATGGAACCACCCGGATTTAAAGACTCTCCTTCAATCGTTACCATACGCAGACTGTATTTGTATTTTCTTGCAATTGCAATTGCAAAATCAATATTTTCCACGACAAGCGTACGCCCAAGCAGGTAATCAATTAAACTCTCATATTCAATTTCCGTAGAAACCAGCTCACTTGCCACACCAACAACTCCCGGCTCTTTTAAAGCAGACGGAGTCGAAAATCCACGTCCTGCACCCATACTGGTTAAAGGCAAAAACGTTGCCCTTCCATATTTATTCTGCTTTAAAAATGAAATCATCTGTTTTGCAGTCGTTTCGTTATCCGTAACAATATTTTGGATGCTTCCTCCAAGAGCGGTTTCAATCGCAGTTTCATAATTTTTTTCTACTTTAATTAAATCTGCCACAACTCCGTGAATCCCCGGAACACGTTTCTTCTGCTCCATTACACGGCGGATACTGTTTCCGTAACCATCGTAACGCTCTGTAATATTTCTTAAAGATTCTAACCTCGAAGCCTCTTTATGATAATCATTCTGTAAAACCTGCTGTTCCTTGATACTCTTTCCAAGCAGACTCTGATATCTGGTAATCTCATCCTCGTTTTTATTACTCTTCTTTGTGAGACTTAAAATCTCAGCATCAATTTCCTGCTGTTCTTTCTCAAAGCGCTCCTTTTCTTCTTCCTGCTTTGCAGTCTCACTCTTTAAACGCAGATGCTTCTGATTAAACTCTGTCTTTCTAAGAGAAATCTGTTCCATCATCGCATCATAACGCTGCATTTTTCCCTTCGTCGAACCACGATGATTTAAAATTTCAATAATTTCGCTCTTATCTTCCTCTAACTGTTCTTCTAATTCATGAATTTCAAAAGCAAAATCCCTGAATAAATTCTTCGCTGTCTCCTCTTTTTGTCGAATCTCATCAATTTTTGCATCAAGCTCTGCCTTTTCTTCAGTATAAAGTTTTTCACTCTCTTCCCTCTGTTTTAACTCTGCCTCTAAAGCCTCCACACGCTCACGATACTGCAAATCACTTTGCTTTGCCGAAGAAATCTGTTCTTTTGCTACATTAATCTGCCCCTCTAACTGCTGCTTCTCCAGTGCTTTTTTTGTTGACTCTTCACGAAACACTTCAATTTTTACATTAAAAGCCTCCAGCTCCTTCTCTAACGCTTCATATTCGGTCTTCGTTGTCTCAAAATCCTTACCTGTTTTTTCCAGGTCCTGACGGACAATCTCCGATTTTTCTTCGATTTCTTTTAACTGAGCATTGATGCGTTCCATTTCTGCAAGAAACATCCGGACATCAAGCGCTTTTAATTCTTCCCGCTTCTTTAAATATATCTTCGCTGTCTCAGACTGTTTCTCAAGCGGTGCAAGCTGTCTGGTCAACTCCGATAAAATATCATTGACACGGGTCAGATTCTGCTGTTCTTCCTCTAATTTTTTTAAAGATGCCGCTTTTCTTCGTTTGAATTTTACAATTCCTGCTGCTTCGTCAAACAGTTCTCTTCGCTCTTCCGGCTTACCACTTAAGATTTTATCAATCTGTCCCTGTCCGATAATGGAATACCCTTCTTTTCCGATACCCGTATCATAAAATAATTCATTGACATCTTTTAATCGGCAGGAAACCCCATTCATCAGATATTCACTCTCGCCGGAACGATAAAGCCGTCTTGCAATCGTCACTTCTTCATAATCAATCGGAAGATTATGGTCACTGTTATCTAGAGTAATTGCAACATAAGCAAATCCAAGAGGCTTTCTCGTTTCTGTTCCCGAGAAAATAACATCCTGCATGTTTCCGCCTCGAAGCTGTTTTGCACTCTGCTCTCCCAGCACCCAGCGTACAGCATCTGCTACATTACTTTTTCCACTTCCGTTTGGTCCTACAATTCCGGTAATTCCGTTATGAAATTCAAATGTTATCTTATTTGCAAAGGACTTAAATCCCTGCACTTCAATGCTTTTTAAATACATAGGCCACCCTTACTCTTAAGTTTTTTAATCGCACAATATGCAGCCTGCTGTTCTGCTGCCTTTTTGGTATGGCCTGTTCCTTCTCCCAATACCGTATTTCCAAGCAGAGCATGGACATAAAAGCTCTTATTGTGATCCGGACCTTCTTCTTTTACCAGTTCATAACGTACATCATCATCATAACTTCCCTGTACGATTTCCTGAAGCGTAGTCTTGCTATCATAAAAGAGCTGTTTGTTTTCAATATCGTTTAAAATAAACCGGTCAATAAACTCTTTTGCATTAGCAAAACCACCGTCCAGATAAATTGCACCAATCAATGCCTCCATAGCATCTGAAACAATGGAATCTCTCTTTCTTCCGCCTGTTGCATCCTCGCCTTTTCCAAGTAATAAATAATCTCCCAGTGGAATTTCTCTTGCACATAATGCTAAAGTCGGCTCGCATACCATACTTGCACGTTTCTTTGTCAGTACACCCTCCGGAGTTTCCGGATACTTTGCAAATAAATAATCACTGGAAATCAGCTCTAAAACCGCATCTCCCAAAAATTCCAGACGCTCATTATTTTCTTTCTTTTCATATCTGTGTTCATTTGCATAAGAACTATGCGTCATTGCTTTTACGAGCAAATCAAAATTTTCAAATTTATAGCCAATTCTCTGCTCAAGCTCTAATAACTTCTTCATCGATTAACAAACTTCCCTTCTACTTTTTTCTATTTATCTAAAGTCTCTCTTGCGTTCGGCCTGAATTTTCTTCTTCTCAATCTGAAAATCAGATGTCTTCATCCGAATTTTTCCCTTTTGAAGACATCTGACTCTTTTAGTTATCCTACAATTTTTATAATTTCTTCTACTGCATCTCCTACAGTCACAATATGTTCTACATCTTCGTTTGGCATTTCAATATCAAATTCTTCTTCAATTCCCATGATAATCTGGAATATATCCAAAGAATCTGCTCCCAAATCCTCTACGAATGTAGTATCCATTGTCACTTCCTGTGCATCTACATTTAATACCTCTGCGATAATCTTCTGTAATTTTTCTAACTCCATTTTTTATTGCTCCTCCTCTGTCTTTTTCACCGCTACTGTAATATTTTCCCGAATCTTTTCACTAATGTCCTGTTCTTTAAAGGAAATACACTGAATAATCGAGTTTTTCACTTCGTTTGCTTTGGAACTTCCGTGACATTTCACTACAAGCCCTCTTAATCCGAGAAGCGGTGCTCCACCGTACTGGCTGCTGTCAAAACTTTTTAATGTACTTTTTAATGCCGGTTTTACAAGCAAAGCTCCAATCTTACTGCGAAGAGTGGTCATCATACCTTCTTTTACTTTAGAAATCAAAGTCGCTCCGACTCCCTCATATAATTTTAAAATCACATTGCCTACAAAGGCTTCGGTTACAATTACATCTGCAACACCGGATGGAATCTCTCTTGCTTCGATGCTTCCGATAAAGTTAATGTCTTTACATTCTTTTAAAAGTGGATATGTCTCCTTTACCAGGGCATTGCCTTTTTCCTCTTCCACACCAATATTCACAATTCCGACTCTTGGATTTTTAACCCCTACAACATGTTCCATGTAAATAGAACCCATACGTGCAAACTGCACAAGATGAGACGACCTTGCATCCACATTTGCTCCGCAGTCAATCAAAAGTGATGCGCCATTTTTCGTTGGAATCATCGGTGCAAGCGGTGCACGCTCAATTCCTTTGATTCGACCTACAATTGTAGTTCCGCCAACCAAAATCGCACCGGAACTTCCGGCAGAAACGAAAGCATCTGCCTCACCCTTTCTGACCAGTTTCATTCCGACTACAATCGAAGAATCTTTCTTTCCCTTGATTGCAGCAACCGGCGGTTCTCCGGTCTCAATCACTTCTGATGCATGTACAACCTCTATTCTCTCCTTCGGATAATCATAAGCGCTTAATTCCTTTTCCACCACTTCTTTTTGTCCGACAAGAAGTACCTTTAAGTTTTGTTTTTCTTTTACGGCCTCGACTGCCCCTTTGATAATCTCATGCGGAGCATTATCCCCGCCCATGGCGTCGACTACCACTGTAATCAGATTTTCCATTTAATTAACTGCCTCCTGTACGCTATGCCATTAATTTTACCAGACATCTAAAAAAAGGGCAAGAGAAACGGCCGTAAAAGATAATCTCTTTTACGACCGCCCAAAATCACTTTATCCCTGCCACTTTTTGTTTTCAACAGATTCATACTACAGCACATCGGAACAAATGATGCCAACTGCCATTTGCATCTCGTTCATCCCTGCCACTCTTTGCTTTCAACAGATTCATAAGCAGGTGCTTTGGAGCGGCTGGTACTTAGCGACGGTATTTTCGTCGCTTACGTACCACTGCCAGCGACAAGCAGCGAGAGCGTGCCTGCGATGAACTGTTGTTTATTCCTTTATTCCATTTTGCCATTTGAACCAATATGATATCCCTCAATATCCGTATCTTTCGCCATCTCTCCGCTGTCTAACAGATAATACCAGGAGTCTCCATCTTTAAACCATCCGATTCTCATATAACCTTTTTCATCAAATGCATACCATTTTCCATCAATCTGTTTCCATGCATTTCTCGGATAAGTTCCATCCCCGTTATCATACCACCAGCCATCATTATTCTGTACCCATTTGCCAAGTACCTTACTTGCACCTGCCTGGTCTTCGCTTTCAGACGGAATGGTTCCATCCGCTGACACAATAACTTCTGCGGTATCACTGGTTGCTCCATTTGTAGAAGAACCAATGGTACTGGTTGCTACAACATAATAATAAAGTGTCCCTTCGGTATCGGTTGGCGGAGTGTAACTTGCTTCTGTCGCCCCATCAATTAAAGTTCCACCGCCATTTGTATCGGTCTGGCTCTTATACCACTGATAAGTAATACTTCCATCATCCGTCGTAGTTGCTTCTACTGTCAGTGCAGAAGCTTTGGCATTTACCGCATAAGTCACCGCTCCACTTAAGTTTGTGGTAAATTCCGGTTTTGCCACTTCTTTTTCACCTGCACTGTCTTTTTTATCACTGCTGTCCTCTTTCGTTGCCTCTGTCTTTTTATCCGGCTTTGGATCAGTCACTGACAATAATTTATCTAATACAGAATCTGCACTGCATCCGGTCATAGAAACAGTCATGCATCCTACTGTAAGAAGCAGTAATAATTTTTTATACCATCTATTATTCATACTAAAATCCTCCTTTAACAAGTTCTCTCTTATATTAACTTGTTTTCTGGAAAATCGCAAGAAAAACTTGCAATTTTATTACAAATTTATTACAAAATCCATTTATAAATTTATAAAATGAAAAAAGGCTGCCGTGTCTAAACACGACAGCCCCTCATACTATGAATTATTCAGCATCCATAGCAATAACTTCTTTTTTGTTGTAGCTTCCGCAAGCTTTGCACACTCTGTGCGGCATCATTAAAGCACCACATTTGCTGCATTTTACTAAGTTCGGAGCAGTCATTTTCCAGTTTGCTCTTCTTTTATCTCTTCTTGCTTTAGAAGTTTTATTTTTTGGACAGATGGACATAATTACACCTCCTTAAATTTGCTAAATATATCACGGATTGCCGCCATTCGTGGATCCGGGCTCTCCTGCTCACATGAGCATGGCCCTTCATTCAAGTCTTTTCCGCAATGGCTGCAGATTCCCTTGCAGTCCTCTTTACACAGGACCCTCATAGGCCAATGGATTAAAATCTCATTATGCACTAACTGCTCAATATCCAGGCTACAACCTGTGATATAATTAATTTCATCTAAGTCTTTTATCCTGTCTTCCTCTGAAGTTTTCATATCAACCTCTTTTTCAAGGTCAATTTCAAATTCCGTTGCCACATCTTTAAGACAACGGTCGCAGGGCAGAGCAAGACTCACTTTGCCTTTTACTTCAATTCGAAGCACTTTTTTTCCTGTATTCGTAATTACAACATCTAACGGCTGTTTTTCTACTACCGGAAAACTGCCAAGTTTTGATTCAAAGGAATCCATGGAAACCGGCATTTTTAATTCTTTCGTCTTTCCATCCACGGATAAAATATCTGATAAATCAATTAGCATAATAGTCTCCTAATCACACCTTGTCAATTATACATAGGTAATTCGTTTTTGTCAACTATTATTTCTGATTCTTTACCAGTTCTGCTGTTTCCTGACAGATTGCAAGTTCTTCGTTTGTCGGAACGATTGCAACTTTTACTTTAGAATCTGCTGTGGAGATTACTTTATTTTCTCCTCTTGTCTGGTTTGCTTCTTCATCTAATTTGATTCCAAGATATCCCAGACTCTTTACAACAGTTTCACGAACCGGAATTGCATTTTCACCGATACCACCTGTAAATGCGATTGCATCTACACCGTTCATAGCAGCTACATAAGAACCGATGTATTTGATAATGCTGTAACATAAGCAGTCTACTGCACGTTTTGCATCTTCGTTTCCGCCTTCAGCAGCTTCGTTTAAGTCACGGAAGTCACTGGAAAGTCCGTTAGAAAGTCCTAATAAACCGGATTCTTTATTTAAGATACGAACCATTTCTTTTACATCAATGTTTTCTTTTGCACAGATGAATTCAAGAACAGCCGGGTCAAGGTCACCGGAACGTGTTCCCATTACAAGACCCTGAAGAGGTGTCAGACCCATGCTGGTGTCAACACATTTTCCATTTACAACTGCACTGATAGAAGAACCGTTTCCAAGATGAGCAACGATTACTTTAGAATTTTCCGGGTCAAGACCAAGGAATTTGATTGTTTCTTTCGATACGAAACGATGAGAAGTTCCGTGGAAACCATATTTACGTACTTTATATTCATCATAGTATTTTTTCGGAATTGCATACATATATGCTTTTTCCGGCATTGTCTGATGGAATGCAGTATCAAATACAGCTACGTTTGGTTTACCTGGCATCAGTTCCATACATGCACGGATACCCATCAGGTTTGCAGGGTTATGCAGAGGACCAAGGTCACAGCACTCTTCGATAACAGAGATTACTTCATCGTTGATAATACAGGAATCAGAGATTTTAGCTCCACCATGCAGTACACGATGTCCGATTGCTTCTACTTCGTCAAGGCTCTTTAATACACCTGTTTTTTCATTAACCAGAGCGTCTAATACCATTTTGATTGCTTCTGTATGAGTTGGCATTGATGCTTCTATTACTTCTTTTTCTCCGTTTGTTGGCTGATATACCAGTCTTCCATCGAGACCGATACGTTCACACAGCCCTTTTGCTGCTACTTCCTCTGTTTCAGAGTTGATGAGCTGGAATTTCAATGATGAACTTCCGCAATTTACTACTAATACGTTCATAATTTTTCCTCCGTTATGCTAATTCATTACGACCTAGAGATGGTCGTGCCTGTTTTCATTATACATCGTTTCCAAAAACGGTACAAGTGTGCATTTGAAAATTATGCACAAAAATTGTATTATTTTCCAAACATTCCTTGTTTATCTTAGAATAATCGGCGAATGTTGAAGTTCATTTGTCAATCCTCTTTTTTGTTTTCTTCCGGTCACTGCCTCATAAAGATCAGACGCAAAGATATCTTTTTCAAACAGACCTTTTTGAATGTTTGCCAACTCTTTTTGATAATTCGAAATCTTCGTAAGTACCGGAATTTCTTTTGCTTTTTTCATTTTTCCTAACACTTCTTTGCTGTCCTGCCTGAATCCTAAAATTCGAGTATAAGGATTGTGTAGAAACATTCGAGTCTCTTCCTGAGTTATCTCTAATAAAATGTGAAGCAAAGCCCTCGAAATTCGGGTATACGTCAGTTCTTTCGTCTTTAATTTCTGAACAAAACTACTATAAGACTCAAATTGATTTAAATTTTTAGAAATCCGCATTGCAAGGTCTTTTGAAACATCGCTGTAAGCAGTCAGCTGTAATCTGTTTTTCTGCTTAAGCAGATTGTATTGTAACAGCAGAGAAAAATCATCCTCCCATACCATCTGATTCTGTTTTCCTGCCTCTATAAAAATTTCTGTAATTTCCTTTGGCATTACATGGAAAAGCTGAGAAATTTTCTCATGCTGTTCCCAGTCTCCCACATCTTTTAAGGCACTGCGAATCCCCGAAGCACTTGCAAATCCATGGGAAAGTTCCTGTCCATGATACCCCTGCCCTTCCCTTTTTACAATCACCGGCTCTATCGAAGAGTTCTTTGCTTTTAATGCCTTTAAATATTCAATTCCAAGAATATTATTGGGCTTATCTAAGATACTGCTCTCTTCTTCTGTTAAGAAACCGCTTAGCGCCTGTTTTCTTGCAGCCGGAAAAGAAAGACCTGTTTTTAGCGCATCCCGAAGTTGTTTCTGAAATTCTGTATTTTCATCTGCAAGCAGCTCCACTGCTTTTTGCATCTTTGAGAGCTTCTCATCTTCCGCTCCAAAACACAAAAAATCCGTACAGCCGATTCCCTCTAAAACAGAAACTGCTCCTGCCGCAAAAAATTCAGCGCTGGCGCTGGAAGCCCAGACCGGTAATTCCAGTACCAGGTCTGCGCCCCCCAAAAGTGCCATCTTTGTTCTGGTATACTTATCGAAAAGTGCCGGTGCGCCACGCTGTACAAAATCTCCGCTCATCACAACCACCACAAAATCACAGCCGGTTAGCTCCCGCGCTTTTTGAATCTGATAAGCATGCCCATTATGAAAAGGATTGTATTCTGCAATAATTCCTGTCACTAAAGCCATATTGATTTCCTTTCTACTCCACACTCTTAAGGGATTCAATCATGTCAATTTTTCTCAGTCGGTAAAACATCATTCCATTTACAAACAACGCAAATGCCAGGGTAATGAGTCCGCTGTAAAAATAACTTCTGAAAAATACATTTCGTCCAAACATCATCATATCCACTTCCACTGTCTGAATCACATAATGGTGCAAAAAGTTTCCGATTCCCATTCCGGCAATGATTCCAAACAAAGTCAGCACAATGTTTTCCCGATACACATAGGATGCCACCTCTCCATCATAAAATCCCAATACTTTCAATGTTGCCAGCTCTCTCTGCCGTTCTGTGATATTAATATTATTTAAATTATACAATACCACAAAGGCAAGCAGCCCTGCTGACACAATCAGCACCACAATTACAATATCAAGAGAGCGCAGCATGTCATCAATCTGGCCGATTAAATCCGAGGTAAAAGAAAAGATCGGAAGAGCGTCGTGTAGGGAAAGAGTGTAGATCTCGGTGGTCGC
>OOBI01001481.1_pt1 | contig 12006 bp, 11 predicted proteins | sample 1671081 | NCBI WGS metagenome assembly OOBI01 (sample SAMN06348120, study PRJEB24527) | human gut metagenome | biome: human gut; feature: ankylosing spondylitis patient; material: feces | host: Homo sapiens | place: China | collected 2015-10 | reverse complement strand
ATATTTTATATTATATAGACTTTGAGTGTAATGACTATATCCGATAATCTTTTATAATCATCAAGTTCAGATTGAAGTTTATCGCCAAACTGATAATAGGAACATGGTTCATGGTGAATTTGCTTTAGTACATATTCTTTCTTCCCGTCAGTTACAAGATAAGAATATCCACCCTTTCCCTTGCCTAACAACTTAATTATTGAAAACGCCCTAGAGTTAACATTCATTTTTTCCATAATTATCTCCCATAAATATACAAAAAAGTCCCTTATACAAGGGACTTTTAATATTTAATTTATTTTACTGTAACTGTAACAGTCTTTGATTTTTGAGAACCATCTCTTGCAGTTACTGTAATTTTACATGTACCCTTTTTGATACCTTTGATAATACCCTTAGAGTTAATTGTTGCAACCTTTGCATTGCTACTCTTTACTGTAACTGTTTTATTGCCACAGTTTGCAGGGCTTACATATGTTTTTAGTTTGAAAGTCTTACCTTTCTTAATTGTTACCTTTGTGCTATTTACAGAAACTGATTTAACGGCATACTTAAATGGGTTTTTGTATAGTTTTGCATAAGAATGAATACCTGAACCTTTGTTACCGTAAATAGTAATCTTCTTACCATTTGGGTAATACTTATAAGTAAAATAACCGTTAGAGTCCTTAATTGAGAATGCCTGTTTTACAAAAATATCATAGCCTGTCTTCTTACAAGTTGAAGGTACATATAGTGAACTGATACTACTGCAACCGATAAATACTTTAGAACCAAGTTTCTTAAGCTTTGTACCTAGTGTATTGCCCTTTAGTTTTTGACAATTAAAGAAAGCAGATGTACCAATGTTTGTTACCTTTTTAAAGTTAAGTGTTGATGCTAACTTCTTACAGTTTGCAAATGCATTATCATCAACATATGTAACATTAGAGAAGTTAATTGAACCTGTCATATTCTGACAATTAAAGAATGCATTGTAACCAACATAACCTAGCTTACTTGAAGAAGTAAACTTCTTTAACTTTTTACAACTATCGAATGCAGCAATATCAACTCTCTTAACATTAGATGTACCGGTAATTGTTGTTAGGTTAGTACAACCATAAAAAGCATATTTACCGATTTTCTGTGCTGAGCCAAGTTTTACTGTCTGTAGTTTCTTAGCGTTTTTGAAAGTATAATCCTGAATTACTTTTACCTTTGGTAGGTTAATTGTCTTAATATTTTCTGAACCAAAGAATGCATCAGCATCAATAGAAGTTGCATTTGAGCTAACAGAAGTTAACTTAGGTAGATTATATAAAGCAAAGCCCTTAATATACTTTGCATTTCTAATATTAAGTGAAGTTAGATTATCAGCACTATAAACTGCTCTTTTGTTTAGTGAACCTGCAGTAAGGCTAACCAGCTTATCGTTATTATACATACAATACTCACCTAGTGTTGCATTACCTAGGTTTGCCTTTGTAAGATTATCACAACCATAAAAAGCATTGCCACCAAAAGACTTAGACTTTGGAGCATTAACTGTCTTTAGATTTGTACAATATTCAAAAGCATAGTCACCGTAAGAAGCACTACAATTTGTTGTAAAATTAGTCATAGCCTTACAATTATAAAATACATTCTTGCCTACACTTTTAACTGTTGAAGGTAAAGTAATATCAGTTAAAGAAGTACAATAACTAAAAGCATTATTGCCAATCTTAGTTAGCTTTGAAACACCATCAAACTGTACAGAAACAAGATTTGATAGATTATAAAAAGCATATGAACCGATAGAAGTGATATTACCATCAATAACTACTCTGTTAATTTCCTGATACTTAGAACTCCATGGTGCATTATAAGCAGTAAAGTTAGGTAATTCACCTGAACCTACAATATAAAGGTAACCACCACTAACACCCCAAGAGATGTTGCCTACTGTTGCAGAAGTTTCCACAGTATTTGTTTCTTTAGCAGAAACAGAAATTGCTGTTGTCATAGCAGTCATACACATTAAAACTGCCAAAACAATGGATAATAATTTTTTCATAATATTCCTCCTTTTATTCTGTTAATATTTTATCATTTTTTCTTATCATTTACTATTGAATAAATGCTAAAATTTATTACACACATAAGCATTATTATTGTAAAACTTTACTATACAATTTTTTCTATTTAAAATAAAAGTCAAATTTACTTAAAATAAGTCAAAATTAGTCAGAAAAAAGGCTGTCCCCTATGGAACAATTATTTTACAGTTACATTAATAGTCTTTGTTTTTAGAGAACCGTCTTTAGAAGATAATGTGATAATACATTTACCTTTTTTAAGACCTTTAATAACACCCTTAGTATTCATCTTTGCAATTTTGCTATTGCTTACTTTAACTGAATAAGACTTAGTTGAACACTTGGTTGGATTCATAGTAACCTTGATTTTTGTATTCTTACCTTTCTTTACAGTTATTCTTCTTTTGCTTACACTGATTGATCCAACTGCTACTTTATAAGGCATTTTATACTTTTTAGCACAGTAAAGTTGTGTTGAACCTTTTTCGGAACAGATGCCGATTGTCTTACCTTTTTCGTTATAGAAATACTTTTTAACGCCATTGACCATTTTGATTTTATCAATATTCTTAACAAATGTACATCTGTCAAGACTAGGGCCTGAGCGTGGAATATAAATATAATTGATGCTCTTACAACCTAAGAAAGCCTCTAGTCCTATATACTCTATTCTATCGCCTAAAGAGTTACACTTAACCTTTGGACAGTTTTTGAAAGCATCACTTTCTATCTTCTTAATAACCTTAAAGTTAAGCCTTGAAGATAAATTGACACAATCGGTAAAAGCACCTATACCGATTTTTTTTGTTTTGGACACATCAATACCACTTACAAGGGAAGTACAACCCTTAAAAGCCCAGCAACCTATTTTCTGTAAACTCTTAGTTGGTGATATTTTCTTTAGATATTTACAATTTTTAAAGGCTTCGTTATCAATTTCTTTTAGTTTTGAAAGACCTGTTACTTCCTTTAAAGCGTAATCTCCTTTGTAGAAAAAAGAAAGTCCTCTATAACCGATTTTTGTTACTGAACCAAAGTTGATTTTTTCAATAAAGTTATATGAAAAGCCCTGATAAGGAACTACTAAAAGTTTAGGTGCATTAAGGGTTTTTATCTTTGTATTGCTAATAGAAGAATCATCAACAAGAGTCTTAGCATTTTTTAAGTTTAATGTTTCAAATTCACAATTCCAAATAGCCTCTTTATCAATTTTTTCTGCACCGATAGTAAGGGTTTTGATTTTTAAATTTTGTAAAGCTGATTTTCCCAAAACCTTTGCTTTAGAAAGATTAAGATATTTTATATTTTTACCGGAAATTGCATATTCTCCAACTGAACCTGATGTAACTTTCTCTAGTTTATTACATCCACTAAAACATTTTTTACCTATTGATGCACCACCAAGGTCAGCAGTTTTTAAATTTTCGCACTCACCAAAAGCATATTCTCCGAAACTAATGGCATTAGGCATAGATACACTTACTAAATTTGAACAATAATAGAAAGCATTGTTGCCAACAGTTACTTTTGATGATAAAGAAAAATTCTTTAAATTTTTACAATCACGGAAAACATCATTACCGATAGTCTGAACAGTGCTTGGCAAAACGATAGTTGGTAATTTACCGTCATTGTAAAAAGCACCATCACTGATTTTTTTCAGTTTACTGCCACTTTCAAATTTAACATTTGTTAGATTAGCCATTCCACTAAAGTTACCCACACCGATAGATGTTATATCCTTACCAACGACAATCTTTTGAATATCAGATCTAATTTTTTCCCATGGTGAATGTTCATAATTTGGCATATCACCATAGCCCTCAATTAACAAAGTGCTTCCACTGAACTTTACAATGACATTACTGTCACTGTCAGTAGCTTTTGTATCATAAGCAGAAACAGAAGTTACTGTAAAGATAGCAGTCACACACATTACAACTGCAAGAAAAACGGATAATAATTTTTTCATAATATTCCTCCTTATTTACCCAAGTTAATAATATCATTTTTGCTAATATTTTGCTATTCATTTATTGTTAAAAATTATTGCAGTTAAAAGTGTTTTTATTGTAATACTTTACAATATAATATTTTGATTAAAAACAAAATTAACTTTATATTATAAAAGGAAAAGGCTGTCCCATATGGAACAGCCTTATAAGTCAGAATAGATATTATAAATAACTAATTAAAATTAGTTGTTGATTAGCTTATCGCCATCATCCCAGCTATATAGCTTACGGATTTCCTTACCAACGATTTCTGATGGATGCTGAGCAGCATTCTTACGCATAGCTCTGAAGTGAGCCTGACCACCTGCTGGTGACATATCTAGTAGGAAGTCCTTAGCAAAAGCACCACTCTGGATGTCTGCTAGAATCTGCTTCATAGCCTTCTTTGTGTCTTCTGTAACAATCTTTGGACCTGTGATGTAGTCACCGTATTCAGCTGTGTTAGAGATTGAATATCTCATACCTTCGAAACCTGACTGATAAATTAGGTCAACGATTAGCTTCATTTCGTGGATACATTCAAAGTAAGCATTTCTTGGGTCATAACCTGCTTCGCATAGTGTTTCAAAACCTGCCTGCATTAGAGCACAAACACCACCACATAGAACAGCCTGTTCACCGAATAGGTCAGTTTCTGTTTCTGTCTTGAATGTTGTTTCTAGAACACCAGCACGGCTACCACCGATACCTGCTGAATATGCTAGAGCTAACTGCTGAGCCATACCTGTGTAATCCTGTTCAACAGCTACTAGACAAGGAACACCCTTACCTGCCTGATATTCTGAACGTACTGTGTGACCAGGTCCCTTAGGAGCAATCATTGTAACATCAACATTAGCTGGAGGTACAATCTGACCAAAGTGAATTGCAAAGCCATGAGCGAACATTAGCATATTGCCTTCTTCTAGGTTAGGTTCAATGTCCTTCTTATACATAGCTGCCTGCTTTTCATCGTTGATTAGAATCATAATGATGTCAGCCTGCTTAGCTGCTTCTGCTGCTGTAAATACTTCAAAGCCCTGAGCTTCAGCCTTAGCCCAGCTCTTAGAACCGTTATAAAGACCAATAATAACCTTTACGCCACTATCCTTTAGGTTAAGTGCATGTGCGTGGCCCTGTGAACCGTAACCGATAATTGCTACAGTCTTATCCTTTAGTAGGTTAAGATCACAATCCTGTTGATAAAAAATTCTTGCTGCCATTTTATATTCCTCCCTTAAAATTGGCATAATATAAGGTTAAATAGCATGGAAAATTTAATGCTAGTTAATCGCTTAATCGTTGAAGCCACTGTGATAGGCTTCACCATGTCCCTTTTCAATAGCTACTTTACCTGTACGAACAATTTCCTTGATACCAAATGGTCTCAGTAATTCAAGCAAAATGTCGATTTTGTCAGCTTCTTCGCTATATTCAAGGGTTACTGCAGATGATGAAACATCTACAATTTTAGCTTGAACAAGTTGTGCAATACCCATAATTTCTTCTCGTTTCTTACTTGTGCAAGAAACTTTAATTAAGAGTAATTCACGACCTACATATTCACCCTCTTCAAGGCGTTTAACCTTGATAACAGGGATAAGCTTGTTTAGTTGCTTTTCAATCTGTTCAACTACATATTCGTCACCATCAGTAACAATTGTAATTCTAGAGATTTTAGGATTACTTGTTACACCAACGGCTAGACTGTCAATGTTAAATGCTCTTCTTGAGAAAAGACCGGAAATCTTTGACAATACGCCTGAACAGTTCTCAACAATAACTGATAAAGTATATTTCATCTTAATCCCCCTACTTAAATTGATGGTGTATCAGGATGAACATTACAGATAAGAATGAAAGGTTCTTTTAGCTTAAACATTTCTTCTGCAACTTTTTCAGCCTCTTCGTTTGAGTTAACTTCAGCAGTCTTAATACCATAAGCCTCAGCAATCTTTGTGAAATCAGGATCACCAAGGATTGTAGCACTATATCTGCTACCGTAATGGTTTGACTGAAGTTCTCTAACCATACCAAGACGATTGTTACGCATAACAATAATCTTAATATCTACATTATTCTGCATAATTGTGCCAAGTTCAGTTAGGTTCATTTGGAAAGAACCGTCACCACAAACTGCAACAACATCTCTTGATGGTCTTGCCATCTTAGCACCAATAGCCGCAGGAACACTGTATCCCATTGTACCCATACCACCGGTTGTAAGGAATCTACCCTCACGAATACGGAAGTTGTTGGCACACCAAATTTGGTTCTGACCAACATCGGCTACAAGGATACCCTTGCTCTTCATCATAAATGAAAGTTTTGCAATCAATGATCTTGGTTCAACATAACCTTCCTTAACAGGTGGAACTCTATAAAGTTTTTCTTTCCATTCTCTATAGGTTTCACACCACTGATGAGGAATGTGGTAGTCACCGATTTCATCAATTAACTTTTCAATTACATTCTTCATATCCCCTACAATCGGTACTGTTGTTCTAACATTCTTACCGATTTCAGCAGGGTCAATATCTATATGTATAATCTTGCTTGTACGACTAACCTGGTCAGGCTTTGCAACAGCTCTGTCACCAAGTCTAGCACCACAAACAATAAGCAAGTCACTTTCATGCAATGCCATATTTGCATATTTCTTACCATGTGTACCTAACATACCAAGGTAACGCATATGTTCACTAGGCATTACACCGATACCCATTAATGTAGAAATTACCGGAATACCTGTCATTTCTGCAAACTGTTGTAGCTTTAGCTTACTTCCTGAAGAAAGTACACCACCACCGGCAACAATAAGTGGTCTTTCTGCTTCTTTAATAAGGTCAATTGCCTTTTTAATCTGCATCTTGTGACCACGAACATTTGGTTTGTATCCAACAATATCAACACTATCCGGATATTCAAAAGACTCAATCTCTTCTTCCTGAACATCCTGAGGTATATCTATAAGAACAGGTCCCATTCTGCCTGTTGTGGCAATATGGAAAGCCTCTTTAAATACTCTTGGCAAGTCCTTTGTATCATTTACAAGGTAGCTATGCTTTACAAATGGTTCACAAGCACCTGTAATGTCAGCTTCTTGGAAAACATCTCTACCAAGAAGTTCTCTCTTTACCTGTCCTGTAATACAAATAACCGGAATACTGTCTGAGTAAGCAGTAGCTATACCGGTAATCATATTTGTAGCACCGGGACCGGATGTTGCAACACATACACCGACCTTGTTACTGCAACGGCTATAACCGTTAGCTGCGTGTACTGCTGACTGTTCCATTCTTACAAGAACATGCTTTATATTAGATTTATATAGTGAATCATAAAATGGACATATAGCTGCACCCGGATAACCGAAAACTGTATCAATACCTTCAGCTTCCAAGCACTTAATCATAATGTCTGCACCACTAATCATAAGCCTATTATACTCCTATGCTAAATTTTTACTATTTTTTACTCTCTTGATTATACAATATTCCCTAATTTATTTCAAGTAGTGAAAGCAAAAAAAACTCCTTGATTTTTCTAAATCTATATGTTATAATACATTATACGTTGCAAACCAGTTATACTTTTGGTTTATATAAGCGAACGACAGGCCCTATACGATTGAGGCCTGTGAATCATGTCAGGCAGGGAACTGAGCAGCATTAAGCAGTGTTCTCGATGCGATATAGTAAGTCTGCCGTTCACTTATGTAAATCATTGCCGTTATGACGGCATAACGGTTTGCAATTTTTTATTTTACAGAAAAGCAGGTGAATTTTATGTATCAAGTTTTGTACCGTAAATGGAGACCGGAAACATTTGCTGATGTAGTAGGTCAACCTCAGGTTACTGTTACTCTTAAAAATGAACTTAAAAGTGGCAGAATCAATCATGCTTATTTATTCACCGGTTCTAGAGGTACAGGTAAAACAACTTGTGCTAAAATTCTTGCAAAAGCAGTTAACTGTCTTGATTTACAAGATGGCAACCCTTGTGGTAAATGTGAAAACTGTATTGATTTTCAAGAAGGCAACTTACTTGATGTTGTAGAAATGGATGCAGCCAGTAACAGAGGTATTGATGATATTAGGGAACTAATTGAAGAATCATCCTTTTCCCCATCAAAAGGTAAGTATAGAGTTTACATTATAGATGAAGTTCATATGCTTACCGATGCAGCCTTTAATGCTTTGCTAAAAACACTTGAAGAACCACCTGCTCATGTTATATTTATTCTTGCTACAACAGAAGTTCATATGTTACCTCAAACAATTCTTTCCAGATGTCAGCGTTTTGACTTCCACAGAATTTCTCCTGAGGATATTACAAAAAGACTAAAGTATGTTGCTGAACAAGAAAATGTAACTATTACTGATGATGCTTGTCACCTAACTGCAGTTATTGCAGACGGTGCAATGCGTGACTCTTTGTCTATAATGGATAGATGTATCGGCATTAGCAAAAATATTGATGCAGAAGTTGTTAGACAAGCTGCAGGTCTTGCTCAAAAGGACTACCTTTTCTCCCTATCTTCTGCTTGTATAAACAAGAACCCTCAAAGAGCCTTAAAGATTGTTGATAAGCTGCATTCCGAAAGTAAAGATATGGCAAGGCTTTGTGCTGAACTTATTGACCACTTTAGAAATTATATGCTTATCAAAACAATTAACAACCCAAGACAAATGATTGTTATGAGTGATGAGGAATTTGAGGAAGCAGTAAATCAATGTGATTATGTTTCTTTGGCAGATATAATTTACTTTATGGATGTACTTCAGAGAAGTGCAGAAAGAATGGGTAAAAGCTCCTCTAACCGTACAGAAATGGAAACTGCTTTAATTAAGTTAACTGCTCCTGAGCTGGACGGTAGTCAAGAGGCTTTGCTTTCAAGATTGGTTAAACTTGAAAGAGCAGTAAATATGGGAAACTTCGGTTCAGCAAAAGCTACCGAAACTAAAGAAGTTAGTAATAAAGAAACTTCACCTACAAAAGAAGAAGTTGCTACTTCTTCCCCAATTTCTACAGAGCCAATTCAAAAGGAAGAAACAGTTGTTTCTAACGAAAAGCAACTTGTTAATCCATTTGTTGATGATGGTACACCTAAACAAGATAAGTATGCCGGTGCAGATAGCTTAAGAAACAAGATTGAGGAACTTCGCCAAGGACTTAAGAAAAAAGAAGAAAAAGCTAAAATGGAAAAGTCATTTGCTCCAACTGTTCCAAGCAGTCCCGTACCATTCCCCGAAATTATTAATCACAATGAACCAAAAAAAGTTGAGGAACACAAGCCTGCCCCAAAAAAGCAACTTAACCTTGAAGAAATTTATGCTAATGCAAAACCATTTATGCAATGGCAAGAAGTTGTAGAGAACCTAAAAGAATATAGCAAAACTATTGCTATGTCTTTCTTAGATACTACTGCTTATGTCAGCGGAAATTATCTACTGATTGATGCAAAAACAGATATACCTTTTCAACTGCTAAAGAGAGATCCTGAACAGAAGGACAGAATCCGAGATGCAGTTCAGGAATTAACCGGTAAGAGATATAACCTTGGTCCATACAAGCCACCTGTTAAAAAAGTTGAAAAAAATGACCCTCTGGATGAATTTACTGACAATTTAAAGGAAAAAGGTATTGAAATTACTGAAGAATAAAGTATAATAATTTTATAAAGCGAAAGGAAATATTAATATGAAAGCAAGATTACCAAAGAACTATGGTGGTGGCGGCATTGGAAATATGCAGCAACTAGCTATGCAGGCACAGAAAATGCAACAGAAAATGGAAGAAACAACTACCGAGCTGGAAGAAAAAGAATACTCAGCTACTGCCGGTGGTGGTGCAGTTAAGGCTACTGTTACAGGTAAGATGGAAGTTAAGTCACTTGAAATTGACCCTGAAGTTGTTGACCCTGAAGATATTGAAATGTTAAGTGATATTGTTATCGGTGCAGTTAATGAAGCACTTAGAAATGCTGCAAAAGAAAAGGAAGATGCACTATCTGCTATTTCCGGTGGTCTTAGCATTCCGGGTATGTTCTAATGGCAAGTTATAGCGTTGCTCCTTTGCAAAAACTCATTGAGCAATTTGAAAAACTTCCGGGTATCGGTGCAAAAACTGCCCAAAGGCTTGCATATTTTGTTCTAAATATGCCAAAAACAGAAGCAGAGGAATTTTCTAAAGCTATTATTGATGCACATGAAAAGATAAAGTATTGTAGCATTTGTTGCAACTTTACCGACAAAGACAAATGTCCTGTTTGTACAAGCGCAAGCCGTGACCATTCTGTTATTTGTGTTGTTGAAACACCTAGGGATGCAATGGCAATGGAAAGCACTAATGAATACAGAGGTACTTATCATGTACTTCACGGAGCAATCTCTCCCCTAAACGGTGTTGGTCCTGACCAGTTAAAGATTAAAGAACTTTTGGCAAGGCTGAATAATCAAGAGGTTAAGGAAGTTATTATGGCAACTAACCCTACTGTTGAAGGGGAAGCAACTGCTATGTACTTAACAAGATTACTAAAACCACTTGGTATAAAAGTTACAAGACTGGCATATGGTATTCCTGTAGGTGGAGATTTGGAATATGCTGATGAAGTTACACTTGCAAGAGCTTTGGAAGGCAGAACAGACCTTTGATAAATTTTAGGTGTAGTTATGAAAGAAAGTACAAAAACAATTGCACAAAACAAAAAAGCCCATCATGACTACTTTGTACTTGAAAGCTATGAGGCAGGTATTGAGCTTTGTGGCACAGAAGTTAAGTCACTAAGGGCAGGTAGAGTAAATCTAAAAGATAGTTGGTGCAATATTGTTGACGGAGAAATCTTCGTAAACGGTATGCACATTTCTCCTTATGACCATGGTAATGTTTTTAACAAAGACCCTATGAGAGTAAGAAGACTGTTAATGCACAAAAAAGAGATTTTAAAACTCTTTGGCACACTTCAGCAACAAGGACTTTCACTTATCCCTATTAGCCTTTACTTTAAAGGTAGCAAGGTTAAGATGCAAGTAGGTCTTTGTAAAGGTAAAAAGCTTTATGACAAGAGAGCTTCTATGGCTGAAAGAGATGCCAAAAGAAACATAGACAGAGCCTTGAAAGAAAGGCAATATTAATCCACATTATAGGCAGGAAACTGCCTTATATATGGGGGTGTAAAGGTTTCGACGGGGGTTTTGAACCTTAGTAAGCGAGTAGTGGCGTAGGACCACTTATAACCTACAACTTTTTAAATTAAACGACAACAATAAAGTTGCTCTAGCTGCTTAATGCAGCTTGTCCTCTTTAAGATTACCACGACTTAATCAGGGCATCATTTAGTGGTAAATGTGAACATTGGAGTGTTCCGACCATTGTCACACATTAGGAACTACTAAGCATAGTAGCCTGTTTGTAGGCGACTATGTAAGGGAATGTTAATATACAAACTACACTCGTAGAAAGCTTTGGGAATAGATTTTCGGACAGGGGTTCGATTCCCCTCACCTCCACCAAACAAGTATTGGATGAACACCTACTTTTTCAGCGGCGGATTTGCCGTCAGATGTGTTCTCTGATACAAAAACAGAACGCCGTTTCAGTGTAAAAGCTGAAGCGGCGTTTTTCTGTCTTTAAAAGATTTTTTATCCACATATTCGATTTTTGGGTAAGCTCCGTTTATAATGAAATCATCAAAATGAAACGGAGGTAGCAGAATGAGAAATCCGAGATATCACTTATATTTATCACCCGATGAACGGCGTACAGTCATCAACAGCCTTATTGATTTGAGAAATGATCTCATCTCACGAGGAAAGTACACCGACGTTATAGATGAACTGATAATCAAGTTCACAAAAGCCAAGTCAAGAAAATCAAGATTAAGGTGGTTTGAAATGAGAGTTTATCATATTTTTGATAGAGTAACAGGGGGAATATGATATAATAAAATC
>OOBI01001473.1_pt1 | contig 12064 bp, 13 predicted proteins | sample 1671081 | NCBI WGS metagenome assembly OOBI01 (sample SAMN06348120, study PRJEB24527) | human gut metagenome | biome: human gut; feature: ankylosing spondylitis patient; material: feces | host: Homo sapiens | place: China | collected 2015-10 | reverse complement strand
TTTTTACGGGCGGAAAGTGTAGAAGAAATTTTGAAAAAGCTTTGAAAGGAAGGGTAACAGGATATGATGGTTTCAACGAGAGGACGATATGCGCTGCGCGTGATGATCGATCTGGCAGAGCATAATAATGGAAAATTTATTCCGCTGAAGGATATCGCGGAGCGGCAGGAAATTTCAGAAAAATATCTGGAACAGATTATTTCATCATTAAAGAAGGCAGGATATGTAAAGAGCCTGAGAGGGGCACAGGGCGGTTATATGCTTGCCAGAGAGCCGGAAACATATACGGTGGGAACTATTCTGAGACTGACAGAAGGCAGCATGAAGCCGGTAGCCTGTCTGGAGGACGAACCGAATCAGTGCAGCAGAGCCGTCACACTCCGTCTCTGGAAGATGCTTGATGAAGCTATTGAGGGAGTACTGGATAAGGTTACATTGCAGGATCTTAAAGACTGGTATGAAGAGATGGGAAATGATTATGTAATTTGATTTTCCCTCTTGACAACAATGGATTTATAGAATATCATGTATATAACATATAATTCATATATACTTAGTATGAAATAAGGAGGACGAACTCATGGCAAAAATCTATAAAAATGCAGCGGAACTGGTTGGAAATACTCCTCTCCTTGAGGTTGGAAATCTTGAAAAAGAGCTTGGGCTGGAAGCGAGAATACTTGTGAAGCTTGAGTATTTTAACCCGGCAGGGAGTGCCAAAGACCGTATCGCCCTGAGTATGATCGAAGACGCTGAAGAGAGAGGCGTTCTGAAGCCTGGCGCAGTGATCATCGAGCCTACATCAGGTAACACCGGAATCGGTCTTGCTTCTCTTGCTGCAATCAAAGGATACAGAGTGATACTTACGATGCCTGAGACAATGAGTGTTGAGAGAAGGAATATTCTGAAAGCATACGGTGCAGAAATCGTATTGACAGATGGAACAAAAGGTATGAATGGCGCAATCGCCAAAGCAAACGAACTTGCGAAGGAATATGAGAACAGTTTTATCCCGGGACAGTTTGATAACCCTGCAAATCCTGCAATCCACAAAAAGACCACAGGTCCGGAAATCTGGAGAGACACAGACGGACAGGTAGATGTTTTTGTGGCAGGTGTTGGTACAGGCGGAACGATCACCGGTGTTGGTGAATATCTGAAATCCCAGAATCCTGACGTGAAAGTAGTGGCAGTAGAGCCTGCAACTTCCCCTGTACTTTCTCAGGGAAAGAGCGGTCCGCATAAGATTCAGGGAATCGGTGCGGGATTTGTTCCGAAGGCATTAAATACAGAGGTTTATGATGAGGTTTTTCCGGTTGAGAATGAGGATGCTTTTACAGTTGGCAAGTTGATCGCCAAACATGAGGGAATTCTTGTTGGTATTTCTTCCGGTGCGGCTCTCTATGCGGCAATCCAGCTGGCTAAGAGACCGGAGAATAAAGGAAAAACAATCGTAGCTCTTCTTCCGGATTCCGGTGACCGTTACTATTCTACTCCATTATTTGTGTAAAATAAAAAAGCCCTTTTTAGGGCTTTTTTTATTTTACATAAATGTGTTAGAATAGATATACTGTACAAATGATTTTTATGTAACTGTTCAGTGTTTTGCAGAACAGCTATCATAACATAAATAAAATTATCATAAACAATAATATTCCGTGTAATCGGATCACAGAACAGGATGGAATAAAAATGAGAAAAGCAATTATCGCAATGAGCGGCGGAGTGGACAGCTCTGTGGCAGCTCTGCTTACAAAGGAAACCGGTGATGAATGTATCGGTGCTACCATGAAATTATTTCACAATGAGGACATAGGAGTAAAGAGAGAGAAAACCTGCTGTTCTCTGGATGATGTGGAGGATGCCAGAAATGTCTGCTACAGAATGGGGATCAGGTACTATGTTTTTAACTTTTCCGAGAGGTTTAAAGAGGATGTTATGGACCGTTTTGTGGATGCCTATGAGCATGGATCCACGCCAAATCCCTGCATTGACTGCAATCGTTATCTGAAATTTGACAAGATGTTTCAGAGAATGCGTGAACTGGAGTATGATTATATTGTAACCGGACATTATGCACGTGTGGAATATGATGAGGAGAAGAACCGTTACTTATTAAAGAAAGCTGTGGATGATACGAAGGATCAGAGTTATGTGCTTTATATGCTGACACAGGAGCAGCTTGCGCATATTTCCCTGCCTCTTGGCGGGCTTCGCAAAACGGAAGTGCGTGAGATCGCAGAGAAGCATGGCTTTGTTAATGCCAGAAAGCATGACAGCCAGGATATCTGTTTCGTACCGGACGGTGATTATGCAAAGTTTATTGAACAGTACACAGGACGTAAATCAATCCCGGGCGATTTTGTAGATACAGAAGGAAACATTCTTGGTAAACATAAAGGAATCATCCACTATACACTTGGCCAGAGAAGAGGACTTGGTATTCCGGCAGCATCCAGACTGTATGTGTGTGATATTTCTCCAAAGACCAATCAGGTGGTTCTGGGAAATAATGAGGATCTTTTCCATTCGGAACTGACTGCAACAAAGGTCAATCTGATTTCCTGTGAATCTCTGAAGGAGCCAATGAGACTGAAAGCAAAGATCCGTTACCGTCATCCGGAGCAGGAGGCCGTAGCATGGCAGACGGAAGATGGAGTGCTGCACGTGCGTTTTGATAAACCACAGAGAGCTATCACCAGAGGGCAGGCAGTTGTGTTATATGATGGAGATATCGTTGTAGGCGGCGGCGTGATTGAAAATTGTATTAAATGACAGATTTTCCCTGTCTTTCGCATTTTGTCGGACTGTCTTATCTGCACTGTTTTTTTGGAAACGTTATAGTTATTAGCTATTAAACGCTATAGAAAATTTCCTATTGACGTACTAGGAATTAAATGGTAATATACAACTATGCTAAATCATATCAAACAGATATGAAAAGCGTAGAAATAAAAATGACTTGCAGATAAGGGGCTTAAGAGCCGGAATCAGTTTTGCAGAGAAAAAGATTATTATAAATCAGAGAAAGATGAGGATATACACATGAGCAAAAAAATCGAAAGAAAAGACAGACATTTCAAATTTGAAACATTACAGCTTCACGTAGGACAGGAGAGTCCGGATCCGGTTACAGATGCAAGAGCAGTACCAATCTATCAGACATCTTCTTATGTATTCAGAAACTGCGATCATGCAGCTGCACGTTTCGGACTTGCAGATGCAGGTAACATTTACGGACGTCTTACAAACCCGACTGAAGATGTATTCGAGAAAAGAATCGCAGCGCTTGAAGGCGGTTCTGCGGCACTTGCAGTAGCATCCGGTGCAGCAGCAATCACATATACAATTGAGAATCTTGCACAGCAGGGTGACCACATTGTAGCAGCCAAGAATATTTACGGTGGAACAACAAACCTTTTGGAGCATACACTTCCAGCTTATGGAATCACAACAACATTCGTTGATGTATTTGATCTTGAAGAAGTAGAGAACGCAATTCAGGATAACACAAAAGCTGTTTACATCGAGACTCTTGGAAACCCGAACTCTGATGTAGTTGATATTGAAGCTATCGCAAAGATTGCTCATGCACATAAGATTCCGCTTGTAGTGGATAACACATTTGCAACACCTTACCTTGTAAGACCAATCGAATACGGTGCAGATATCGTTGTTCATTCTGCAACTAAATTCATCGGTGGACATGGTACAACAATCGGAGGTGTGATCGTTGAGAGTGGTAAATTTGACTGGGAAGCATCAGGTAAATTCGCATCTCTGACAGAGCCGAATCCAAGCTATCATGGCGTAAGCTTTACAAAGGCATGCGGACCGGCAGCATTTGTTACAAAGATTCGTGCAATTCTTCTTCGTGATACAGGTGCAACCATCTCTCCGGTAAGCTCATTCATTTTCCTTCAGGGACTTGAAACACTGTCACTTCGTGTTGAACGCCATGTAGAGAATGCACTGAAAGTTGTTCAGTACTTAAATAACCATCCGCAGGTAGAGAAAGTTCATCATCCGTCTGTATCCACAGATCCGGTTCAGCAGGAGCTTTATAAGAAATACTTCCCGAATGGCGGCGGTTCCATCTTTACATTCGAGATCAAAGGAGATGCGCAGAAGGCAAAGGATTTCATTGATAACCTTGAACTGTTCTCACTGCTTGCCAATGTAGCTGATGTTAAATCTCTTGTTATCCATCCGGCTACAACAACACACAGCCAGTGCACAGAAGAAGAACTTCTCGATCAGGGTATCAAACCAAATACAATTCGTCTTTCCATTGGTACAGAGAATATTGACGATATCATTCAGGATCTTGATGAAGCATTTAAGGCAGTTGCTGAATAATACAGATATAACATCCTTATATATTGTATAAATAAAACATGAATAAAAAGACCATCTTCCGGATTTTCCCCCATATCTGCAAGATGGTCTTTTTTGGAATGTTTCAATTGTATGGTTTACAGACTTGACAAATTATAAAAATACTATATAATACAGAAATGCAAATAAGTTGCAAATGTAAATGAGTTGCAAATACAAATAAAGTGCAAATATAAGGAGAACTATATGTCAGAGATTATATTAGATTCAGTAATAGACAGCATCAAGCTGCTACCCTTTCTTTTTCTTACTTATCTGTTTATGGAATGGCTGGAGCATAAGACAGGTGCGGCAGCACGAAAGAGAATCCGTACAGCCGGAAAATTCGGACCGGTATGGGGTGGACTTCTGGGAGTGATCCCACAGTGTGGATTTTCGGCAGCGGCATCCAGCCTTTTTGCCGGACGTGTGATCACAGTGGGAACTTTGATCGCGGTGTATCTGTCTACTTCAGATGAAATGTTTCCGATCATGATCTCCAATGCAGTTCCTGTAGTTACAATTGTGAAAATCCTGACCTGCAAAGCGGTGATCGGAATACTTTCCGGCCTGGTGCTGGAGTATGTTTACACACATATTCTGAAGAAACAGGAACCTGATGTGGATATTCATGAAATCTGTGAAGAAGAACGCTGCCATTGTGAACATGGAGTTATTTCTTCAGCAGCATTTCACACATTAAAAGTTTTTGTGTACATTTTCTTGATTTCTCTTGTTTTAAATATTATCATTGGATTAGTCGGAGAAGAGACACTGGCAGGACTTTTTACAGGAACACCGATTGCAGGTGAACTGATCGCAGCTTTAGTGGGACTGATTCCTAACTGCGCTTCTTCTGTAGTAATCACCCAGTTATATCTGGATCATATTATCGGAGCCGGGGCGATGATGGCGGGACTTCTTGTAAATGCAGGAGTTGGGCTTCTGATTCTGTTTCGTTTGAACAGAGACAGGGTTCAGAATCTGAAAATTGTGGGAGTACTTTATGGACTTGGTGTATTCTGGGGAATTATTATTGAATTTGCAGGAATTGTTTTCTGATTAACCGAGTCTGCTCTGTCAGAAGAAGCTGATTTTAGGAGGAATGATAAAATTATGGCAGGAAGCAGTTATGCGACAGCAAGCCGCAGAAAAATACTTGAATATTTGAAAAACAGTAATGACCATACGGTTACAGCTGCTGATGTGGATGAGTATCTGAAGAAACATGACAGTGAGGTAAATATCACAACCATTTACCGCTATCTGGACAAGCTTGCAAAGGATGGAACTGTGATCAAATATGTTGCAGAGAAAGGTTGCCAGGCTGCTTATCAGTATGTAGAACCGGGACGGGGATGTGAACAGCATCTGCACCTGAAGTGTGTAAAATGTGGAAAGATCATTCATCTGGAATGTCATTTTATGGAAGAAATTTCTCATCATATTGAAGAAAGTCATGGATTTACCCTGCAGTGTAAGAATTCTATTTTGTATGGAGTCTGTAAAGAATGTAAAGGCAGTGGCGAAGACTGTTGACTGTTTCTGTCAGATGATGTAAACTGAAATACAACTGTTTGGTCAAATTGACTGCGAAGCAGTATGGTGAAGAGAAAAGACAGCGAAATTGCTGTAAGTACCGGTAAAAATAACAGATAATATATGAAATCATAAAAGAAGGCAATAATGAGAAAACAGAAGAGACAGATGTGTGTAAGAAGAATGTTATTATTTTTTCTGGCGTGTGTATTAATATGTGCAGCACCCCCGTCTGCAGCACAGGCGGCAATAATGCAGACTGCTAAGAATTCAACAGTGCAAAAGAAAAAAACATCCACGAAAACAGTTACAATAGAGACTTCAGGAGGAATCACAAAAAAGAAAGTGAAAAGCGGTGGTTCTGTGATTCTTCCTGTGGAAGTGAATAAGAGGGGATATACATTTCTGGGATGGTCAACAGTTCCCGGACAGACCTGTAATCCAATGTATCAGGCATATCAGAAAATTCAGGTTACGAAAAATATTCATCTTTATCCGGTGAAGTATAAATGGAATCAGGAACCGGATATTTATGCAGGCGGTCTTGCGGACAGTGTGGAGAAATATGATAAGATTATTTTTGTGGGAGATTCCCGCACAGCAATGCTTCGCAGTACTCTGAAGCAGCAATGCGGTTCTGACAGTTTAAAGAAAGTTGGATTTGTATGCAAGACAGGAGAAGGGCTTGACTGGATGAAAAAATACGGAGAAAAGGAACTGCTGAATGAAATAAGCGGGATGGATGATAATGCGAAGCCGGTGGCAGTTATTTTCAATCTGGGAGTAAATGACCTGATCCACAAAAACAGGGAGTCCATCAGTTATGATTCTGTTGCGTCAGACTATGCTTCTTATATGAATGGATTATCCAGAAAGCTGACTGCCAGGAACTGTGAATTATTTTATATGTCTGTGAATCCATGTAATACGGCAATGAAATCCACGCGGAAGGAGTCTGAGATCCGCGGATTTAATAACAGACTCAGACAGAGACTGAACGGGAATTTTACATGGATCAACAGTTATTCTTATCTGATGAGATGTGGTTATACGACTCGCTGTGAATTTCGCGGTTATACAGATGATGGTGTTCATTATTCTATGAGGACTTATAAGAGAATTTATGCATATGCAATAAAACAGATCAGATAATCCTGACTGAAACCCGGAGACAGAATACTGTTCTCCGGGTTATCTGTGTGTATCAGTAAATACGAAAGTTGTAGCTGTGAAAGAGTTAAACAGTTATCAAAGGATCACAAAAGGTAACAGGAGGAGAGAAACATGAGAAGTGAAAGCTTCAGAAAAGGAGTTAAGGATGGTATTCCCATAGGACTGGGATATTTTGCTGTATCGTTTACATTTGGCATGATGGCAGTTGCTGATGGACTGAGTATCTGGCAGGCTGTGCTGATCTCATTGACAAACGTGACTTCAGCAGGGCAGTTTGCAGGACTTGAGATCATGGTAATGAGCGGCTCTTACTGGGAGATGGCACTGACACAGCTGATCATTAATCTGAGATATTGTCTGATGTCATTTTCCCTTGCTCAGAAATTCAGAAGAGATGAATCTTTGGTTCACCGCTATATTGCAGCATTTGGTGTGACGGATGAGATTTTCGGGATTAGTGCCAGTCAGCCCGGAAAGGTAAGCGCATTTTATAATTATGGTGCCATGTGTGTGGCAATCCCGGGATGGGTACTTGGAACCCTGGCAGGAGCAATTTCCGGAAATCTTCTTCCGGATTTTATGATGAGTGCACTCAGCGTGGCTATTTACGGTATGTTCCTTGCAATTATTATTCCTCCGGCAAAGCAGAATAAGGCAGTACTGGCAGTTGTCGTGGCAGCAATGCTGATCAGCACTTTGTTTAAAGTGATTCCGTTTCTGTCGGAGGTTTCGTCAGGTTTTGTGATCATTATTACTACACTGATCGTGGCAGGGGCTGCCGCATACTTCTGTCCGATAGAGGATGAGAAAGAGGAGGAGGGTGTTCATGAGTCATAATATTTATATTTACATTCTGGTAATGGCAGCAGTTACATATCTGATCCGTATGCTCCCGCTTGCTCTTTCCAGAAAAGAGATCACAAGTCCGTTTATCAGATCATTTCTGTACTATGTTCCCTACGCATGTCTGGCAGCCATGACATTTCCGGCGATCCTTTTTGCCACAGACAGTGTGATCTCGGCTGCTGTGGGATTTATTGTGGCACTGATCGCGGCATATAAGGAGAAAAGTCTTCTTACAGTTGCGTTATTCGCATGTGCTGCGGTATTTATTGTGGAAAGAATACTGGAATTTGCAGTGTAAAAGTTGATAAAAAACGGATACATAACCACAGCTGAATGGTGTGTATCCGTTTTTTGTTGCGTAATATTGTGACCGGCAGCTGAAGCAGATAAGCTGTCTGTTATTTGCTGCAGTTTCAGACAGTTTTTTATTTCAGAAAGCTTACATCAATTTCACCGTCAAATACTGTGGCAGCCGGGCCTGTCATGTAAACAAGATTCTCCTGTCTGTTCCAGAAAATCTGCAGGTCACCGCCGAGAAGTTTTACAGTGACAGGACTGTCACCGTCTACATGTCCGTTCAGAACAGAAGCGACTGCTACCGCACATGCACCTGTGCCGCAGGCAAGAGTTTCGCCTGAACCGCGTTCCCATACACGCATTTTTACAGTATGTTCATCGATCACTTCTACAAATTCAGTGTTTACACGATCCGGAAATGCAACATGATTCTCGAAAGCCGGGCCGATCTTTTCAATATCCAGATGGTCAATATCATCCATATAAACAATAGCGTGGGGATTTCCCATGGAAACAGCGGTTATGTAATAGATTTTTCCGTTTACATCCAGAGGTTCATTGATAACTTCCTCCTTCTCTGACACTACCGGAATCTGTCTGGCGGTCAGGATCGGAGAACCCATATTTACCTTAACCTGGGATACCTTTCCGTTTTCTACAGTAAGATCCAGATATTTGATGCCGCTTTTTGTAGCAACAGAAATATGTTCTTTGTCTACGATGCCGTAGTCATAGGCATATTTGGCAACACAGCGGATACCGTTTCCGCACATGGCACCCTGGGAACCGTCAAGATTATACATATCCATCTCGCAGTCTGCGATTTTGGATGGCTTGATCAGGATCAGTCCGTCGGAACCGATACCAAAGTGACGGTCACTGACATATCTGGCTACTGCGGAAGGATTTTCCACAGTTTCCTCAAAACAGTTTACATATACGTAATCATTTCCAATACCATGCATTTTTGTAAATTTCATCAGAAAAGCCTCCTTATTTGGTTAAATATTTATACACCTCTTGTATCATATAGAAAAAATGTTATGAAAAAGTGAAAATTACGAATCTTTTACCGGGAAAGTTTTTCTGTGACCTTCATGTAAAAAAACATTTTGCCCTTCCCGGAACAGTTATGTATTATACATTATATGGAAAATATATCTGTTATTCAAGTTTTACCTTGCATTTTATAGAAAGTATGTTAAAATTAAAAACAAAAATATACAACCGAAACGCATAATTATACGCTGTTGTCTGAAGAAGGTAAAAAGATGGCAGCCGTAGATATACTTTCGGATGCGAGGAGGAAAAAAGATGAAAGATCAAAAGAGATTTGCAGCTCTTGCACTCAGTGCAGTAATGGTATTTTCCATGGCAGGAAGCGTATCCGCAGCTCAGAAAGTTGAATCCAAAGATGATCTTGCAGGAGCAACAATCGGTGTTCAGCTTGGTACAACAGGTGACCTTGATGCATCTGATTATGAGAAAGATGGTTCTACAGTAGAACGTTACAGCAAGGGAAGTGAAGCTGTTCAGGCATTAAAGGCAGGACAGATCGACTGTGTGATCATCGATTCACAGCCGGCTCAGAAATTTGCTGAGAATAATGATGATCTCAAGATTCTGGATGAGCCATTCGAGGAAGAAGAATATGCAATCTGTTTAAAGAAAGGCAATGATGAACTTCTTGACAAGATTAACGGAGCTCTCAAGGAAATGAAAGAGGATGGAACTATCGACAGCATCATGGACAATTACATTGGTGAGGATGCCGGTAAGACTCCATATGAATCACCGGAAGATGTTGACCGTTCCAATGGAACTCTGGTAATGGCTACTAACGCTGAGTTCGAACCATATGAATATCATGAAGGTGATGATATCGTTGGTATCGATGCTGATATCGCTCAGGCAATCTGTGATAAGCTTGGATATGAACTGAAAATTGAAGATATGGAATTCGATTCCATCCTTCCGGCAGTACAGTCCGGCAAAGCAGACTTCGGTGCAGCTGGTATGACTGTAACAGAAGACCGTAAATCAAGCGTTGACTTTACAGATACCTATGCAGATGCAAGCCAGGTAATTATTGTAAAGAAATAAGTATTAAAATAACAAATAACAGAGCTGTTGACGATTTGCCAACAGCTCTCTTTTCGGAACAGAGGTTTTTATGAATAATCCTATGATATTAGCGAGTGTAAAAGAAGATTTTTATCTGAACTTTATTAAAGATGACCGCTATCTCTGGCTTCTGGATGGTCTGAAAACAACTCTTATTATCACAGTATTTGCGGTAATTGTAGGTCTGATCATCGGTTTCCTTGTAGCAATCATCCGTTCTGCGCACGATAAGTCAGGCTCCTTTAAGATCCTCAATGCGATCTGCAGAGTTTATCTGACTGTAATTCGTGGAACACCAACCATGATCCAGCTGTTGATCATGAATTTTGTAATTTTTGGTGCTGTAAGCATTAACAAGATCATTGTAGGCGGACTTGCCTTTGGTATCAACTCAGGTGCCTATGTAGCTGAGATTGTCCGTTCCGGTATCATGTCCATTGACCAGGGACAGACAGAGGCAGGACGAAGCCTTGGTCTGAATTTCAGCCAGACCATGCGACTGATCATTATCCCGCAGGCATTTAAGAATGTACTTCCTGCGCTGGTAAATGAATTTATCGTGCTGATCAAAGAGACATCCATCATCGGTTATATCGGTATGATGGACCTGACAAAAGGAGCTATGCTGATCCAGAGCCGTACATACAATGCGTTCTGGCCTCTGATGGCAGCAGCAGCGATTTACCTTGTGATCGTTGGAATCCTTACATGGGGGATGAATAAACTGGAAAGGAGATTAAGAACCAGTGAGCGATAAGAATGTACTGATCCAGGTAAAGGATCTGAAGAAAGCTTTTGGTACAAATCAGGTTCTCGATGGAATTACAACAGATATCTGTCAGGGAGAAGTAGTAGCCGTCATTGGTCCTTCCGGTTCCGGTAAATCTACTTTCCTGAGATCTCTGAATCTTCTGGAGGTTCCGACAGGCGGACAGATCCTCTTTGAAGGAACTGACATTACAGATCCGAAGGTTGACATTAACAGACACCGTCAGAAGATTGGAATGGTATTCCAGCAGTTTAATCTTTTTCCGCATAAAACGGTAAAACAGAATATTATGCTGGCACCTGTAGAACTGAAGCTGATGACAAAGGATGAAGCTTCAAAGAAAGCGGATGAGCTTCTGGCACGTGTAGGTCTTCCTGACAAAGCCAATGCATATCCGGATATGCTTTCGGGCGGGCAGAAACAGCGTATTGCCATTGCACGTTCTCTTGCCATGAATCCGGATGTGATGCTTTTTGATGAGCCAACTTCCGCACTTGACCCTGAGATGGTAGGTGAGGTTCTGGAATTGATGAAAGAACTTGCGCAGTCAGGTATGACCATGGTTGTAGTTACTCATGAGATGGGATTTGCAAGAGAAGTGGCAACAAGAGTTCTTTTTATTGATGACGGTAAGATACAGGAAGAGAATACTCCGAAAGAATTTTTCGCGAATCCGAAGAATCCTAGACTGAAAGACTTCCTTTCAAAGGTTTTATAAGATGCTGAGAAAATTTAACAGTTTTATAGAAAAATGGATGGCCCTGGTGACACCGACCTGTCTGTTACTGGGGGTGTGCTTTCCTGATATTGCCAAATGCGGTCTGCCTTATGTGCCGGCCGTATTTGCATTTATGACATTTGCCGGGGCGTTGAAGTCAAGATTTAAAGATGTGGCAAATGTATTCCGACATCCGGGCTCACTGCTTATTATCATGCTTC
>OOBI01001465.1_pt1 | contig 12107 bp, 10 predicted proteins | sample 1671081 | NCBI WGS metagenome assembly OOBI01 (sample SAMN06348120, study PRJEB24527) | human gut metagenome | biome: human gut; feature: ankylosing spondylitis patient; material: feces | host: Homo sapiens | place: China | collected 2015-10 | reverse complement strand
CCAGCGACACGTAGCGAAAGCGTGTTTTCGAAAATTTTGTTAATTTTGAACAATTGAAAGAAGACTAGGATGAGTTTCGCAAACGCCTAGTGTTATAAAAAAGAAAAAGGAGCTTAGAAAAAATGATCGATTTAAAATTTTTAAGAGAAAATCCGGAAATCGTAAAACAGAACATTAAGAACAAATTCCAGGATCAGAAATTACCGTTAGTAGACGAAGTGATCGAGTTAGATGCGAAGGCAAGAGCAACACAGAAAGAGGCAGATGAGCTTCGTGCAAGCCGCAACACCTTATCCAAACAGATCGGACAGTTAATGGGACAGGGCAAGAAAGAAGAAGCAGAGGCAGTAAAGGCACAGGTAAGTGCCAATGCAGCACGCCTTGCTGAGTTAGAGGAAACAGAGAAAGAGTTGCAGGAAAAAGTAACAAAGATCATGATGGTAATCCCAAACATCATCGATCCGTCTGTTCCAATCGGAAAAGATGACAGCTGCAACGTGGAGATCGAAAAATTCGGCGAACCTGTCGTTCCTGATTTTGAAATCCCATATCACACAGATATCATGGATCGTTTTGATGGTATCGACCTTGACGCAGCAGGAAAAGTTGCAGGAAACGGTTTCTATTATTTAATGGGTGATATCGCAAGAATCCATTCCGCAGTGATCTCCTACGCAAGAGATTTCATGATCGACCGCGGATTTACTTACTGTGTACCACCATTCATGATCCGAAGCAACGTTGTAACAGGTGTTATGAGTTTTGACGAGATGGATGCTATGATGTACAAGATCGAGGGAGAGGATCTTTACCTGATCGGAACTTCCGAACATTCCATGATCGGTAAATTCATTGACACGATCAACGATGAAGAAAAATTACCATACACACTGACTTCTTACTCTCCATGTTTCCGTAAGGAAAAAGGAGCACACGGTATCGAGGAACGTGGTGTATACCGTATCCACCAGTTCGAGAAACAGGAAATGATCGTTGTCTGCAAACCGGAAGAATCCAAAATCTGGTATGATAAATTATGGCAGAACACCGTTGACCTGTTCCGCAGCTTAGATATTCCGGTCCGTACATTAGAGTGCTGCTCCGGCGATCTCGCTGACTTAAAAGTAAAATCCTGCGACGTAGAGGCATGGTCTCCAAGACAGAAGAAATACTTCGAAGTTGGAAGCTGCTCAAACTTAGGAGATGCACAGGCAAGACGTTTAAAGATCAGGGTAAAAGGAAAAGACGGAAACAAATATTTTGCACATACCTTAAACAACACAGTTGTTGCTCCGCCACGTATGCTGATCGCATTCTTAGAGAACAACTTAAATGAGGACGGAAGCGTCAACATTCCAAAAGCACTTCAGCCATATATGGGTGGAATTGAGAAGATCGTTCCAAAACACTAAGAAGAAATAGAAAAGTAAGAATAAATAAAAAAGTAAGAACAAATAAAAAAGAATGTATCCGGAGGAAATTAATCCGGATGCATTCTTTTTTTAAAAAATTATTTCTCATAAATACAGTGTGTTCCCTGATGCTGCATCAGCCCGCCAAGACATTTTTTGTTGCAGCGGACACAGCGGTGGATCTGGTCTGCATGACCATCTTTCAGCTTGTTTACCCAGTCAGGATCAGCCAGTAACTGGCGGCTCATGGCAGCACACTGGATGCGGCCATCGGCAAGCTGTTTTTCCACAAAATCAGGATCGGTAAGTCCGCCGACACCACAGATCGGAAGATTGGTGTACTGTCTTACCTCATCACAGAATTTTAGGAAACATCCCGGTTCACCAAAATACGGATGGTTTTTCGGTGGAATAGTATTTTCAAGATCAGAATGGTTTGCGAGCGTGACATGGAAGCTTGTAACGCCAGCTTTTTCAAGCATTGGAACAAATACCTTCAGCTCATCCTCGATAACACCTGCATTTCCGTAGTGTGGATTCTCCTGACGGACGGCAAGCTTGTAATCGATTGGCATATCTGGCAGTTTTTCGCGGACGGCAGAAACAGCCTCCACTGCAAAACGGGCACGGTTTTCGGCAGTTCCGCCGTATTCATCGGTGCGGTGGTTGTAAATGGAAGAACTGAAACTTCCACACATACGGTCACCGTGGATCTGGATCATATCAAATCCTGCTTTTTTTGCGAGAACAGCGGCAGTGCCGAAAGCAGAGGTGATCTCTTTTACTTTTTTGTGAGGCATATTCGTAATATATGGAGCAACCTCATTATTTAAAAGAGGGCGGAGTTCCTGCATGCTGATCCGTTTTGTGAGCACGCCCGGAACATATTTTAACATGGCTTTGATATTGGAATCGGACTGATGAAGCTGGGCGCATACCTTACAGTCATTGTCATGGGCGATCCCGATCACTTTTTCATAGAATGCAAAGCCTTTTTTGTCAAAAAGTGATTTTCCGAAATGACTTTTTCCAACCGGAACGTCTCCGACAATGATCATAGCGCAGCCGCCAGCTGCGATCCGGCGTATTTTTTCAAAGTAATCTTCATCCGATAAACCGAATGTTGTAGGGGCAAAAATAATGCGGTTTTTTAAGGTTAATCCTCCATAATTGAAGGGAGTCTGAATTGTTTCGTACATAATCTCACACTTTCTGAATTGATATTTTACACAGCAGATTTAAAAGGAGCTGCTGCTCCTCATTGGTAAGACCGGTCAATTTGGTGGCATCCCAGTCGAAAAGTACCTGATGGCAGACATCAAAAGCCTGTTTCCCAAGAGGGGTTAAGGTTAACCGGTAACTGCGGCCGGATTTCTTTTCTTTGATCAGAAAACCATCTTCTGCAAGTTTCGCAACGGAGCGCTGCGAATGTCCCCAGTCCAGTTTTAAGGCGCTGGTCAGTTCTGATGGGGTACACTCAGGATGTTTGCCCACATAAATGATAAAGTACATCTGACCAAAGTTAAGACCTAACTCATGGAGCTTTTCTGTTGTGTAAGCAGCAAATTCTTTATATAGTTCAGTTGTATAGTAGGAAAGAGTTGATATTAGCATAAATCCTCCTTACATCGCAAAGCGAAATCCAATTTTCACATCGAAAACTGAGTATTTTCGTTTCCAACTTCACACAGTATAAAACCGATACTTGACTTTGTCAAGTAAGAAAATAAAAAAAGTTGTATGAGTTTTTGACCGGATGACTTGTGATCTTTTATCATTCGGGTGAAAACCCATACAACCGTTCCTGCTTATTCAGAAATATGATTTTCGCGCATATATTCACCAATTTTTTTATCACAGGCAAGAATGTGGTTTGCAAGCCAGTTCAGTAAAAACTGGATCAGATCAAGAAGATATACCTGCTGGTTGTCATCCAGATCCTCCATTTCATCCAGATCGATATTTACAAGACGGTCTACAAATGCAGCGTGTGCCCGCTTCTGTGAAGGAAGTTCAGGATAATGGATGCGCTCCATCAGGGCCTCTTCCTCGCTGAAATGTAATTCCGTATAATCTCTCAGTTCTGCCAGCAGACGCATGATCTCATCGTATTTATCATGTAAAAGCTGGTCGTGGATGAGGTCATTGGTATCACTGATGATCTCAAACAGCTTGCGGTGCTCATCATCGACAAATGTGATGCCGGTTTTGTATTTGTCCGTGAATGCAAATGGATCCTCTGTAGATTCTTCCGTAGGGATCATTTTCCCGATCATCATATCGCTGCTTAAAATATGATGATAAAGCCAGTGCACGAGGTAAGTAAGAAGTTCATTTAACGATCTCTTGGCATTGCGTGGTGATGTGGTATCCAGTTTAAATTCGTTGATCGTCTTTGCAAATGCAGCATGTTCTGTCTTCTGGAGAGGAAGCTCAGGATCATGGATACTCTCCATATAAGCCTCCTCATGAGCAAGGTGCGTAGCTGCGTAATCTTTCAGGTTTGCGATCAGGCTTTGACCGATGGCTGTCACATCCTCTGTTTTCTCAACTAATTCGAATGCTTCATTTATCATCTGGAACAGACGCTTGTGTTCTTCATCGATTGCATCAATATGAAGCATACAGTCTTCTGTAAATTCGTACATAAAATCCTCCTTCTGTGTGTCATAAATCCGCAGCGCTTACGGAAAAGTGCAGTGGAATGTCTTTCGTGTTGCTACATTTATGTCATCATCATAGCACATGCTGGAAGAAAATTACAGTTGTTTTCGTGGAAATTATGCCATACTTTTACAGGTACTGCGGATGAAATTTGCAATAATCCTTTTCATCGATTCAAATTAATGATATAATTTTTCTGAAATGTTGACAGATATACATTCCTGTTTTTGACAGTTTCAAAAAATAAAATCGCTGCAACGCCAGAAAATATAGGCGTTGTAGCGATTTTGACTGTTGTTTTAAACTATAGTATTTTATTCCCTTCTTTTACTTTTTTTCTGGATGGTTTTCATCTGGCTTTTGGTGATAAATTTGAAATCTGTATCAAAACCACAGATCTTATGTAAGGAATCTGTCAGTCTATCGCGTGTATAAAGTGGGATAAATCCCTGATCCTGTATATTTGCGAAATTCATGGACTTCAACTTATCCAGGATCATCTCGCAGGTAAAATCCTGTCCCAGATCTTTTTCAAGATACCGGTATATCACCAGGGAAAGAAAACAGATGAGAAAATGTGCTCTTATGCGTGCGTCAGCATGGACAAATACAGGTCTTGCTTCAAAATCCGTTTTCATGATGCGGAAACATTCTTCAATTTCCCAACGCCCTTCACTGACTTTTAGGATGTCTTTTACATCATCATCCAACAGATCAGTAGTAACTGCATACATTCCATCATAAAGTGATTCATCTTCGATTTTGTCTGTGTCCAGATAATGGCGGATGTCTGCGGCTTCACCGTCTTCCGTTACGGCTGTCTTTCCTACGAAACGTGCCGGATCGTTTGGATTTCTCCGTTCTTTTTTTATGTTTCCTGACTGCAGCATTTTTTTGGCACGTTCAACCTGAAGATCACGTATTGTTTTTTGATATCTTGCAAATTTAGGCGAATAGGTTACAATCAGACGCTGGTGCAGCGTGTGGGGTGTATAAGGCTCATCCTTATAATACAATCCGTTATCGTCTTCCGGGATTTCTGAAAGTTCAACAGGCATATCATCTGATACGCGTTTGAAGCCGGTCTTGTCCAGAGCCCATTTTTTATCATCTTTATTCAGCTTTTTAATGGACTGGGTGACAATAAAAGCACGTTCACCGGCATGGTTTATCTTTTTGATGGCTTCGGAACCAAGTCCGGCATCACTGCAGTAAATAAATTTTGTACAGCCAAAGTCCTGGAGGACTTTTCCTTCCAGCGGTTTCAGGGAAGTCTGTTCATTTGCGTTGCCGGGGAAAAGTGAAAAAGCAAGAGGTATCCCATCACCGTCCATAAACATCCCCATCTGGATGATCGGGTTAGGACGGTGTTCTTTGCCTTTGCCGTATTTTCTGTCCCCATCTTCCTGCTCAATCTCAAAGAAATAGTTTGTACAGTCATAATACAGGATAGCATCGTTTCGCTTTCCGAGAAGATGACTGTTTTTATAAACTTCCGACTGGATAAAATCACATTCATTTCCAAGAACGTCGAGTGCCCGGTAGATGTCATGCAGCTGGTAGGATGGTTTTTCCAGAAATTCAGAAGCTGTTTTATAGGAAGACCGTTTACTGGCAGGTTCTAAGATCCTGGCATAGATGAGATCAGATAGGATCGCGTTGATATCATACTTAAATTTATATTTATCGCGGAGTTTCCGGCAGATCTTATCAAGCTTGAGGCGGTAATAAAAAGTCTGTGGGAAAAGATAACCGCCACGGTAGAGAGCCTGCTGGCCATAATCTAACTTATGATCAGAATGGAAGGTTATCTGGACAGCTTTTGTCTGCTGATCTTTTTTATATTTTTCGGTTTCAAGCTTAACTTCATTTTTTGCCCATGCAAGAACGTCGTCCCTGGTTGGTCCATGTTCGACAATGAGCTGGTTCAAAGTGCCGAGTTTACGGACAATGACAGAGGATGTTTTGCCATTGGCTTTGGTATAAGATTTTGCAATATAAAAGGATTCTGCATTTTTGGATTTTGTTATATGTAGATTCATAAGCACCCCTCCAATGCTTATTATAACACACAATAACATGAAATAACAGCCTATAAAACATAAAAATTGACATAAAAAAATGCAGGTTTTATAAGACCTGCAAGAACTTTTCTTGATATTCAACTGTCAAACTCCCGTGCCATACTTTTACAGGTACTACGGATGAAATTTGCAATAATCCTTTTCATCGATTCAAATTAATGATATAATTTTTCTGAAATGTTGACAGATATACATTTTATCTTCCTAAAATGTTGATGATTTACATTAAAAAGTGTTATTTATGTTGATCAGAGGTGCCTTATGTTAAAAAGAAAAGCAACAAATTTTATGAAAAACTGGATAAACACAAAGGATAAGAAGTGCCTTGTCGTTCAGGGTGCCAGACAAACAGGAAAGACATATACCGTTGAACGTTTTGCCGAAGAAAATTATGAAGAACTGGTTGAAATTAATTTTAAACAGATGCCTTCTGCGATGGAGATATTTTCTGGAGATCTTACCGTAGATGCTATGGTTATGGGTATGCGGTTCCGCTTCCCTGAAAAGAAAATTATTCCTGGAAAAACATTGATTTTTCTGGATGAAATTCAGGAATGTCAGGAAGCGGTCACATCACTTAAATTTTGGGCGATAGATAATAAATATGATGTAATTGTATCTGGCTCACTTCTTGGAATCGACTACAAACGTGCCTCTTCTTATCCGGTTGGATATGTTGATTATTTGAAAATGTATGGGATTGATTTTGAAGAGTTTCTGTGGGGAATGGGAATATCCGGGGATATGATAGAAAATCTCTGTGGTTATCTGCGTTCTAAAATGATTGTGCCTGAAGCAATTCATTCGCAAATGATGAATTATTACAGACAGTACATTGCAATAGGTGGTATGCCAGAGGCAGTACAGAAATATATAGACACAAAAGATTTTAGGAAAATTGACAGGATACAGCGCAGCCTCTTACAGGGATACCAGTATGACATAGCACATTATGCAACAGCTGAGGAAAAGGTAAAAGCAGAGAAGTGTTATCTTTCTCTTGCAAAACAGTTACTGGATAAGGAAAACCATAAATTTCAATATAAAGAAGTCGAGCATGGTGGTCGGGCACAAAAATATTTTTCAAGTATTGAGTGGTTGCTTCGTGCGGATATGGTGCATTTATGCAAACTGGTAACAGATGTCAGATTTGATCTGGATGACTATGCAAGAGATGACTTTTTCAGGGCATACACAACGGATTTATCTCTTTTGATGGCGATGAAAGATTTTTCATTAAAGCAACATATCGTAGAAAATACGTTATTCGGAAACTCAAAAGGCGGTATATATGAATGTGCCATAGCAGATGCACTTTACAAGAAAGGATATCCGTTATATTTCTATAAAAATGAGACAACCAAGAGAAGAATTGATGTTATGATCCAAAAAGATGGTGTGGTAGTTCCGATTGAGGTTAAAAGTGGAAATACGCGGGCTAATTCCTTAAAATCTATTTTGAAAATGAATGCAGACATTCCTTATGGATACAAGTTTGTTGATGGTAATATAGGTGTAAGTGATGATGGTATCATTACATTACCGTTATATATGATCGCGTTTATTTAAAGTATTATTTTTTTGACTTTGTGATATAATATTTTTAAAAGCTATACCATTAAGCGTTTCGGACGTTTGCGAGAAGATGTTTACATCACTTGGCGTAATGGCAAGGCTTTTTCTTTTCCATTTATATTTTTTTAAAATATTATCACTGGATTCCCATAATACATTGTAGCTGTAGTTCCCGGTTATTACTTGGTATGTTATAATATCTTATATGAGGCAAGAGAGCAGACAATGGCTGTAGTTCCCGGTTATTACTTGGTATGTTATAATAAATGTGTAAAAGAAGTGATTGAAGAAATTGCTGTAGTTCCCGGTTATTACTTGGTATGTTATAATCATATTAGCACGATCATCTTTTAACTCTAAGCTGTAGTTCCCGGTTATTACTTGGTATGTTATAATTCTTTATTATATGGTTCATGTGCCATGATGCTGTAGTTCCCGGTTATTACTTGGTATGTTATAATGGCCAGAAAATACATATGTTTGCAAGGTTTGCTGTAGTTCCCGGTTATTACTTGGTATGTTATAATATTTAAAGACTTTACATAATTATTTAATGCGCTGTAGTTCCCGGTTATTACTTGGTATGTTATAATAAATAAAACCAGTGCTTTTAATAGCGAAGTGCTGTAGTTCCCGGTTATTACTTGGTATGTTATAATACGTGCTGGGAGTTGACAAGCTGCTGGACGGCTGTAGTTCCCGGTTATTACTTGGTATGTTATAATATACTTCATGAAACCGACAGCACTTGAAAGGCTGTAGTTCCCGGTTATTACTTGGTATGTTATAATTCTGATCTTTTGCTTTTGTTTCTGTCTGCAGCTGTAGTTCCCGGTTATTACTTGGTATGTTATAATGCTCAAATAATTACTCGAAACTCCATACATGCTGTAGTTCCCGGTTATTACTTGGTATGTTATAATTGTTGCAAATCATTACCCTTTTCAAGCGAAGCTGTAGTTCCCGGTTATTACTTGGTATGTTATAATTTGGAACAATAATGAGTGTTACCAATGCACGCTGTAGTTCCCGGTTATTACTTGGTATGTTATAATAATTCGATATACAACCCGTGAAAGCCGTTAGCTGTAGTTCCCGGTTATTACTTGGTATGTTATAATTCTAAAAACGATTCCCAAACAGATTGAGAGCTGTAGTTCCCGGTTATTACTTGGTATGTTATAATAGATACGCTCATAAATGGACTACCTTTAACGCTGTAGTTCCCGGTTATTACTTGGTATGTTATAATTGAAAACTAATGAAAAAAGTGGTGTTCAAGCTGTAGTTCCCGGTTATTACTTGGTATGTTATAATTTTAGAACTATTGCAATATTTAAAACAGTTGCTATAGTTCCCGGTTATTACTTGGTATGTTATAATAGGGAGAGGTCATGTTTGAACTGAATCGACGCTGTAGTTCCCGGTTATTACTTGGTATGTTATAATATTTTCCGATTCCGGATTTCTTCGCCAACTGCTGTAGTTCCCGGTTATTACTTGGTATGTTATAATCCCAATGGGGGAAACACAAATTCCTGATAAGCTGTAGTTCCCGGTTATTACTTGGTATGTTATAATTGGTGAATTCTTTCCGGGAAACGATAGAACGCTGTAGTTCCCGGTTATTACTTGGTATGTTATAATCAGATTTTAGCAGGCGTTTCTTTCACAATCGCTGTAGTTCCCGGTTATTACTTGGTATGTTATAATAGGGAACGGTAAACCCTGCATAATCCCAGTGATTATGCAGGGTTTTATCTTTCAAAAAACAAGTAAAAAGTGATTCTAATAGATGAAAAAAACTCATTTTAAGTTTTTGCATCGTAAAAGAAGCCTGCTCATTCGTGAAACACTTCTTTACGCAGCAAAGCAGCAAGTGTTTTACTGCTGAATGAAAATAACTTACTTTCTGTAATATCTATAAAAATATCTGCCCAATAAAGTTATTTATATGATATCATGGATACTATAAAGAAAACCTATTTGATACTTTTTCATAGTTTTCAGTCAAATGAAGTAATTAATTAGAGGCGGTACATATTTGCAAATAAGAAAGACGAGCAAATAGCACAAAAATTTCATAAAAACACAATACAAAAAGGAGTCCCTCCATGCAATCATACAACGACCTACAATCACAATTAAAAACAATAGACCATAAAAGTTACCCATTATACAAATCCCTGCGTGGAAGTTACCAGTTCCCCAAATACATATTGTCAATTGACCATGTGCAGGGCGATCCGTTTGCGGCACCATCGGATGTGAGGGTGACAGTAGATACGAAGGCAGCCGGATTTCCGGCATTTGCAATGAAAGATAAGCTGACAAGAACCGCATTGGCGGATGAACTGCTTCGCAATTTTGCGGCAAAAGTGAATCAGTTTAACTTTAAAGCGAAGGGTTCCGGGAAAAGCGGGCTGATCTCAGTGACACACTGTGGACAGGAAGTGCTGCAGAGGACAGCATGTGAAATCAGTGAAAAAGAGATTACCGCCAGATTTGCAGTCGGGTTTCCTGCAAATGGAAGAACAATCAATGCAAAAGAACTCGAAAAAATCTTATTTGAATATCTGCCACAGTGCGTGGAGCAGTCTTTTTATTATAAAAATCTGAATGCGCAAAAAGTAAAAGAGGCTGTGGAACTGGCAGAAGATCAGCAGGCAATCCGTGAGAAGCTGCCAGAACTTGGACTGGCTGCTTTTGTGGCGGATGACTCTGTGCTGCCAAGGGAGAGCGGTATCTCTTCCAAGCCAATGAAGCAGTCTGTAAAATTTGTTTCTCCGGAAACAATGCGTGTGACGTTAGAACTGCCGCACCGGGGTAAGATTACAGGAATGGGAGTTCCCAAAGGAATCACCCTGATCGTAGGCGGCGGTTATCATGGAAAATCTACGCTTTTAAATGCGTTGGAATTAGGCGTATACAATCATATTGCCGGAGATGGCAGGGAGTATGTGATCGCAGATGAAACGGCACAAAAGCTCCGCTCTGAGGATGGAAGATTTATCAAAAACGTAGATATTTCCATGTTTATCAATGATCTTCCAAACGGTAGGGATACGAAGGATTTTTCGACTGCTGATGCGAGTGGAAGCACGTCCCAGGCGGCTGGCATCGTGGAAGCGGTTGAGGCTGGCAGCAGACTGCTTTTGCTGGATGAGGATACTTCTGCCACCAATTTTATGGTGCGGGATGCCTTTATGCAGAAAGTGGTAAGCCCGGACAAAGAGCCGATCACACCGTTTTTATCCAGAGCAGTGGATCTGTATGAAAAAGCAGGAATTTCTACCATTTTGGTTGCGGGAAGTTCGGGAGCATTTTTCCACATTGCAGACACTGTGATCCAGATGGATCAGTATGAACCTGTGGATATCACAGAGAAAGCAAAGAACCTGTGTGGACAATTTCCAATCATGCAGGAGACAGCAAAACCATTTGTTTTACCGGATAGCCACCGTGTCATGGAAAAAGACAGGAATGGAGCGGTAAAACGCAGGGACTACCGGAGCGGAGAAGTGAAAAAAGGCGAGCCGGAGCGCTTGAAGGTAAAGACGCTTGGTGTGGATGGCTTTATGCTTGGAAAACAGAATGTCGACCTGCGCTATATCGAGCAGTTGATCGACAGCGAGCAGACGGCGGCACTGGGACTGCTTTTGAAATATACTGTGGAACATCTGGTGGATGGAAAGCGTACCATTTCAGAAACGGCACAGTGGTTAGAACATAAGTTAGAGCAGGAAGGAATGGTATTTGCCGCAGAGCATGGCGTTATCTCCGGTGGATACGCAATCCCAAGAATTCAGGAGATTTATTCCTGCCTGAATCGCTATCGGGTGTAAATAATTGTGAATAAGAAAGGAGCCTGCCATGCGTCCAACAATCAAAAAACAGAATATAAAAACTCTATTGGAAACAAAGTTTATCAAAGTATTTGATCTTCAGTATGCCGAGGGCAGACATTACTATAATGCAACAAGACGGAGCGCAGATGATCTTGTGGCAGTGAAGTCTACGGAAGAATTTCAAAATATGCTTCCAGATGCGGTGAGCTGCATCACGATCTGGAATCCATCCAACGGTGAGCCCAAGCTCCTGCTGAATCGTGAATTCCGGTATCCGGCAGGACAATTTTTGCTGAGCGTCCCGGCGGGACTGATCGATCCGGCAGATAAAGAGGAAGACGAACCATTGCTTGTGACTGCGAAAAGAGAACTGAAAGAAGAAAACGGAATTGAGGTTTTGGATACAGATGAACTGGAAGTGATCAATCCATGCCTTTTCAGCACACCGGGAATGACGGATGAGAGCAACGCACTTGTGAAAATCGTGTTAAACCGGGATACTCTGACAGGTATGTCACAGGACG
>OOBI01001461.1_pt1 | contig 12147 bp, 8 predicted proteins | sample 1671081 | NCBI WGS metagenome assembly OOBI01 (sample SAMN06348120, study PRJEB24527) | human gut metagenome | biome: human gut; feature: ankylosing spondylitis patient; material: feces | host: Homo sapiens | place: China | collected 2015-10 | reverse complement strand
TAGTTTTCACTATAATAGAAGTTACCGTTTCTATCCTTTACAGGTGAGATGATGTAATCAACATCACTATTAATTTCAGAATTTCTCAACTGAACAGTCAGTTTGAGTGTATCCATAAATGACTTTAGGAGTTCCTTACTATTAACTAATAGTAGTTTTTCCTTAATATTATCATTGACAAAATCAATACCTGCATTATTAAAAGTTTCTTTGAACTTTTCGGTAATATTCACCACTCTACTTGCCGGTTTATTTCTTGAATCTTTGTAATACTGTATTCTGTTACCATAGGAACAGATTGTCCACTTCTTACGATAATTATAACTACCTTGTGGGAACTTATCGTAATCAACATCAAACTCAAAGTAGTCTTCACTTCGATTATATCGAATATCATCAATATTACTAATGAAATTGTGAGTCTTTGGTATTGTCTCATACTTAGGATAAAGCAGATTTGCAAAACCGGTTACCGGATCAATCTTACTAGTTAGATATGGGTCAACATAAAAGATAATACCACTTTGTTTTCCGATTCTTTCAAATGTTTCAAACTTATTTGTAAGCTGATATGCCTTTAATAGTCCACCACATTCTTTGTAGTCGGTACCTTTATCAACATAATAATTCAGCTTATTAATAAGCATAGTTTCAAACTTTTGATAGACTTGTTTTTCAACTTTTGTTCTACCTCTCTTGAAACCACCATTTAGGTTTTCCATCACAACAATTGCATCATATTGAACAATAAGTTTACAAATTTGATGTACAACCTGACTAATGTAACCGTCTTTCAGTTCCTTAATTGTTTCAATAGTTTTCCAAGTTTTTCTTGCCTCTTGTCTTTCTTTTTCTCTAATGTTAAGCTTTTTCTGATAATCAGTTTTGTATTTCTTACCATTGTAACTGTTTTCAATAATATTGAAGTTAATTTGGTCAACTATTACTCCATCACTATTGATTATAGTTACATAGATAAGGTTTCTTTCACCTCTATCAATACCGATAATATTATTCTTATTTGACTTCTTAAGAAGTTCTCTAACACTATTATTTAACCAATAATGGTCAGGCTGATTACAATTCATTGCTAAAGTTAAATGTAGAGAAAACTGTGGTTTTGTAAAGCGTTTGTTCTTTACTATTTCATAGTTAAATTTGCTATAATACTTAGCTTTTTCATCATCTGTAGGATTGTCTTTATCCTTTACTTTATCTTCACATGTACGCTTAATAATTTCAACATTTGCATCATGTTGAAATTCTGAATCTGTCTTGATACTTGCAGGACGATAGAACATTTCTGCTCCACCCTGCAATTTGTATACTAAGTTCTCTAAATTTCTATCATCAAATAGCATTTGGAAATACATAGTATGTAGGTTTTTCTTACCCTTACTGTACTCAGAAAAGTCCTTGTTGTAAATTTGGAAAAGATAAAGTTTGCCCTGTTCTACTAATGAAAGTAATTGTTTTTCAGATACTTTTACTTTGGTGATTTGGTAGGCTTGATTGTTAACATCATCAATAAATTCATTAAAACTTCCATACTCATCAGCTGACTTAAAAACAAAATTGTACTTACAATAATATTCCTTTGTCCTTGCAATATAATACTCTAAATATTCCTTTAGATTGTCTTTGTTAAAGTTATCACTTGTAGTTTTGTAACTTTCGGTTTTTCTAATTCTATTGATATTTTCAGGTAGATACTGATTCTTTAGTTCTTCAAGAACAACATTAACACCATCAGCATTCTTTCTACCGTTTTTCTTTACAATCTTACCATCAACAAGCATAAGATTTTGAATAACTCTACCCGGATTTGGAATTTGATTGTACTCAATCTTAACCATTGTATCACTATCATTTTCAGGAGCATTATACTGAGTTTTGAACTCTCTCTTGGTTTCTTTGTCCATTACCCCAAGATAATACAATCCATCTTTCATAAAAAGTTGTGCTGAATAGTCAGTTTCTTTGCTATGTTGCCATCCACCTAGGAACTGTGGATTATCAAAAGACAACTTGATTTTGTCAAGTGAATAAGGCTTTTCGGTAATGTAATTTCTTACTTTGTCATATAGCTTATCAATATATCTCAACTGATCAAACCATTTTGTAAAATTACCATAGAAAAGTTCATCCTTGCCACTTTCTTTTCCTGTACCGGTTAGTATTTTCACAAAACTTTCTAATGATTTAACACTATCTAAAAAGTCCTTAATAAGTGCTACATCTTTTTCACTTGTTTTTAGACTCTTATTTTCCGGATAATCAGTAGATAGCAATTCCTTTACTAACTGATATTTGTTTTCGACTTCAGCAGTACATCTATGGAAATCACAACTAAAGTAATCTGTAATTTTCTTGCTATTAATATTTTCTTCAAGTGATGTTGCAATTAAATCTTGCAACTGATTAATTGAAAAGCTTTCTGACTTTTTATATACATTACGTCTTTTGTCATTATACTTATCAATATCTTTTGCTTTCTCCGGATTGTTGACTTTATCATACCGGTCATTCCATAAATTACGGAATACTGACCAATCATTGAACATATTTTGCGATAAATTAGTAAGTGAAATATCATTCCTTACAAACACACCATCAAGGTTATATTCTGCTAGATTATCAAAAATCTTCTCAAGTTCAGTTATAGTATCTTTTAATGCAGTGAAATTCTTTTCAGCATTACCGGTATTATAGAAATCATAAACTGCTTTTAGAAGTTCATTGTCACTTTCAAACTTACCAGGAAGAAAAGAAATAGTCTTTTTTTGACTACCAATCTGCTTATATAGTCGTTTCAAGTTAGGGACTTTATGTCCTTGTTGTGCAGTTTGGTTATGGAGATTAATGTACTCATTAATCCCCTTAACCTTGTCATTACCTATAATGGCATTATAGGTATCAATGCCTGACTGTGAAAGAACACAGTTGAAATAATCCAAGGTAAACATATCATCAACTGTTGTATCATATACTCCCTTAAAGTTATTTCTAAGTTCTTCAAGATCACTTGGCTTTAGTTCTTCTAAAACCTTTTCATATGCTTTAATATTATCAATAAATTTTGGTAAATTGTCATTAATACATCTATAAGGAATAGCCGTTGACTGTTCCTTATCTGTATACATATTTTTACAATTATCGTAATAACTGTTAAAATAAGTTGAGAAAGAAGAAAGATTTGCTATATCCTCAAGGGCCTTTTCATCATCTTCAAGATACTCAGGTAGATAATCATTAAGAATTTTCTTATTTAATCGTTTCAGAATTTCTTTTAAAAAATCGGCTAATTCTTTCCTTAACTTTTCTTCAGCAGACTTAAACTTCTGTTCATCCCTGTCTTTAGTGATATAAAGTTCATAGTACTCATCAAGATGCTTTAACTTTATGGGTTGAGAAAGGCATTTGTCACTTTCATCTGCAAGGTACTTTGAAATATACTCCTTGATACGCTTTGCAGAATCAAGCAAGTCTTTTTCTTTGGATAATCTGTCTTTAAAATCAAAGTTGTCTGCAGTTGCACCTATTGGAATAAGGCTGAATCTTAAAGTTTTTTGAATGTTATATAAATCTGTGAAAAAATCAATTTTTCTACATTCATCTGAAAATTTGTTAATGTTGATTGGCATAAGCATCAATCCTTTCATATATAGTTTTACGGTTATTATTTATAATATTAACCTTATATCCTGATTATATATCAGTATCTATAATAATTCAATACACAAACCATCCAAATTTTAATAATTTAATTTGTGCAATATTTCACAAGTTAAACACACTAATTTTTCTTTAATAAATTATATCATATTATATGTCCCATTTTTGGGACTTACCTATAAAAAAAGAGTGATAGTTGAAAAACTATCACTCTCAAACTCCATAAAACATACTACGGTTTCATGGACTACAACATAATAACCGATCTACAATAGTAGAAATTCTACTATCATTATATTCTATGTGCAATCTACTGTCAAACACAATTTATTTAAAATTATACTATATAGTTTTGATTTTCCTTAGTAAATTTATATATTAATATGCTTTTCCTTGGCAAAGGACTGTAATTTTGATAGAAACCTTAGTTGCCGGGACAAGGTACCTCTATCTTACTAGTGCAAGACTGTTCCGTCGCTTAAAAGCCCCTACCGGGATTTTCATTGTTCCGCTGTGCTCCAAAATTGCAAAGTTGACTATTTTTTTTGGTTGTGCTTAATTCAACTGTAAAAATTTCGTCCACAGGAAAAGTTATTTTTACTAACCCAATAGATACAAACTTTCCACTTATTTTTCAAACTCACACAAAATCAAATCGCTTGCTTTAAAAAAGATACCTTCGTCATCTTCTTTGGTGAGTGTTAATGTACAATATAGCAACCAACTATCCGGGCAATACCATTCCCATCCTTCTTTATCAAAATCAACAAACATTCATGCAATTCTCTTTGAAATCAATACATTGCATTATTCATCACTGGCGATGCAAAAATTGTCTTTGTATCAGTAAGCATCCCAACAGACGCAATATAAGTCGGCATTTGTATATGATTTTTGGCAAACTTCTTCAATCGAATAATACATTTTTCTTCGTCCACATCATTAAAACAAGCTAATGTAGGATGTGGTCTGGTTTTTCATTCCATAAACTTTGTGCTTAACTTCGCATCAGCTACCTTTTTTTGATAAAGCATATAATTTCTCTTCTGTTTCCATATCACAATACAATTCTATTGCATATTGCATATCAGCCACCTCCATAATTTCCAGTTTTTTAAACTGAGTATACCATACTCCATACTGAAGTTTTAATACCTTATGAAATTACACTATGGTGCTAGAATATAACCATAGACAAGAAATGTTGAACAAGCTATCGGCTTTGCCTTGCTTGTTCTATTCTTTGTAGTGGGGGTTGTACGCACTTGCGAAAGTTTTACCGAAGTTAAGAAACCGGAACACACTTTGAAACTCTTTATCCGATTTGCTATTACAAAAGGAGTGATTACGCACGGGCTTGAGCTTATGCTTGCTTTATTCAATATTGTTCAAGGTACGATTTCTACCATTATGAACACAGCAGGCTTTGGAAAGCCAAATCAAACCACATTACCTTCGGAAATGATAACCACAATAGAAGATTGCGGATTTTTTGAGAGTATCCCGTTATGGGCGGTAACGCTTATCGGAGGTCTTTTTATAACCGTATTGTCTTTTATTATGATAATGACCGTGTACGGAAGATTTTTTAAGCTATATATGTATACAGCTCTTGCTCCTATTTCTTTATCCACTTTTGCCAGCGAGTCATCGCAAAATGTAGGAAAGAGTTTTATAAAGAGCTATTGTGCGTGTTGCTTGAAGGTACGGTAATTGTACTTGCCTGCATTATATTCTCCCTGTTTGCCTCATCGCCACCGGTTGTTGATGCAAATGCGGCAGCAGTTACTCAGGTGTGGTCTTATGTCGGAGAATTGGTGTTCAATATGCTTGTTCTCGTTGGTGCAATCAAAATGAGTGATCGTATCATTCGTGAAACGATGGGCTTGTAATTTGATTTTTTCATATAATTGTTCTATAATATACTTGTTTGATTTACATTTGATAAAGCGAGCGTATATCAAACGTAAATCACTCCTGTCGTGGAAAAATGATTTGCAAGATTCACTACTGATGAAAAATTGCTCGTATTTCAGCAGTAAGGTTCAAAAAGGGTTCTAGGTAACCGACCGTTTCATTATGCAATCATTGATAAAAACTGCTACGAAGAAAGGAGGTAAACACTATGGCTCGAAACAAGGGCGTGTCGGGTAAAACCCACACTAAACAACAGTTAGACGATTATGCAAATCAGCATAATCCTAACAACAAAGCATACAAAGCCAAAGTAACAAACCGAAAACAAATCAAGAAACAAAAGGGTAAAGAACATCCTGATTATGTTGCTGATTTGGATTGGATGTGTTTTAGCAAAGGTCCGTATGAATTTGATTAAAAACTGAATATGCTTTGAGTGGAAACATCAATCAGAAATGGTTGGTGTTTTTCTTTTTGCAAGAAAGGATTATTATGGAAGTTAAAATTAACCGAGAAATACGAAATTACACAGAGTCAATGTTCTTTGGACTGTCGTTAAGACAGTTCATTTTTTCTGTCCTTGCCTGCGGTGTTGTGGTAGGATTGTATTTCCTGTTGAAACCACATTTAGGAACAGAAACAGTATCGTGGGTTTGTATATTGGAAGCAGCACCCTTTGCGGCTCTCGGTTTTGTGAAATACAACGGAATGACCGCTGAAAAGTTTTTATGGGCTTTTATTAAGTCGGAATTTCTTATGCCTAAGAAACTCGTCTTTCATTCCACTAATACTTACTACGAACTGATGAAACCGGCGATAGAGCAAAACCAAAAGCCGAAGAAGAAAAACTAAATAGTTTTCAGGGATTAACAATTAAATACTATTTGATTATAATAATATGATTTAGCAAAAGCTGAATGGGCGGCTTGGGATGAAAGGAGAACGAAAATGAAGTATTTATGTATTATTATTGCTATTGCACTTTTGATTGTAGGAATTATTCTTATAGTTTCAAAAGCAAAAGGGAAAGTGGTTGATAACAAAGTTCAGCGTAATGTTGGTAGTATTGTTATCGGTATTATAATGTGTATTGTAAATATTGCTTATTTCATTGGTTGTTATACATATACAACTAATAACTATGATAGATTACTGACAACTAAATCTGACTTATCAAAAAGAGTTACTATGATGATGTCTAACTATTATGACGTTAAAAGTTATAATGACAGATATGATAGAGTAACGGATAGCATTTTTTCATTCATTGGTGATGATGAGGAAGTAAGTAATTTCGATATTAATGAATTAGATAAACAAGGTTATATCATTAAACCATCCACAACCAAACATGTTCTTAAACCATCACATTAATTTTAGGCAGGAAGTTTTTACTTCCTGCTTTTTCATTGAAGGGAAATTACTAATAAGTATCCAGACTCTAAAGATTTAAAATTCTTTAAGTTATTCTTATCACAATTAACTGATGAAGATGAACAATTAAAGTGGAAATTAGCATTTGAAAATTCTTAAAATATTTTTAAATTAATAACTTTTAAGTTATAATATATTACAAAGAGGGAAGCAATTATGTACAATATATATTTCTATCAAGATAAGAATGGTCATCAACCAGTTCTTGAATACATACAAAATTTAAAAAAAGAGAAACAATAAAGATAGTCGCATTAAACTTAATAAAATCAACGACTATATTACAATTTTAGGTAGATTTGGAACAAGAGCAGAAGAACCATATATTAAACATATTGATGGAGAAATATGAGAACTAAGACCACTTAGAGATAGAATTTTATTTGTGGCTTGGCATAATGGTGATTTTGTGTTGCTTCATCAGTTTATGAAGAAAACACCTTTAAGAGAAATTCAAAAAGCTAAAAATGAGTATTCTGATTTATTAGAAAGAGGTTTTGACAATGAAAAAAAATAATAGTGCTATTGGTTCTAATTGGAACGATGTTCGTAAGAAACTATTTACTCCGGAAGAAATAGCAGAAAGTGATTTGAGAGTATCTATTATAAGTGAAATCATCAATGCAAGAAATGAAAAAGGTATTAGCCAAAAACAACTTGAATTGATGAGTGGTGTAAAACAACCTGTTATTGCAAGATTGGAAAAAGGTCAAACCAATCCACAGTTAGACACTATTCTAAAACTATAAGTTCCTTTAGGTAAGAAATTAATTATTGTTGATGATAAGTAATTGAACAAAACTGCATTAAGAATTGAAAGAAGGTATTTAAATGAAAAAGTTATTATCATTATTATTAGTTGCAACAATCATTACAAGCACATTATGTGTAAGTTATTTTGCATTTGATAACGTGGACAATTTGTCCAACATTACAACATCTGAACCAACAGAGAAAGGAATTGAAACATCTACTATAAGTACATCTGATGAAGCAACATCTGATGAAGCAACACCTGATGAAATTACTACAGAACCTTCTTTCACCAACTACAGAAAGTAGTACAATAGAAAGTTCTACAGAACCTTCTTCATCAACTACAGAAAGTAGTACAATAGAAAGTTCTACAGAACCTACTACAACAGAAACAACTGAAGTTAAAGTTAGTTCTATTAAGCTAAATGCTACAAGCAAGACACTTTACAATGGTAAGTCAACAACTTTAAAGGCTACTGTTTTTCCTATAAATGCTACTAATAAGAGATTAACTTGGAAGTCAAGCAATACAAAGGTTGCTACTGTAGATAAGAATGGTAAAGTCAAGGCTCTTAAAGTAGGTAATGCTATAATTACTGCAACATCTACTGATGGTAGTAATGTATCAGCTCAATGTAAAATCAAGGTTGTACAAAGAGTTACTAAAATTAAACTAAATAAGAGTATTATTAACTTGTCTAAAAAAGGCAAAACTGCAAAACTAAAAGCTACAGTATTACCTAATAACGCTTATAACAAGTCAGTTACTTGGAAATCAAACAACACTAAAGTAGTTACTGTAGATAGGAACGGCAAAATCAAGGCAACAACAAATAAGGGTACAACTTATGTAAATGCTATTGCAAAAGACGGTAGAAAAATCAGAACAAGGATACTTGTTGTTGTAGGTAAAAAGGTAAAGAAAATCACTTTGAATAAATCTTCAGTTACTCTTAACAAGGGTGCAAAGAATAGAACTTTCCAATTAAAGAAAGCTATTAAGAATAAAAATGCTACTTATAAAGGTGTAAGTTGGTATTCATCAAATAAGAATGTTGCTACTGTAAACAGTAATGGTAAAGTTACAATCAAGCATAGAGGTAAAGTTGTAATTACTGTAAAGGCTAAGGACGGTAGTAATAAGTCAGCAAAGTGTAAATTTACAGTAAAGCAACTTGTTACAAAGTTATCATATAACAATAAGAAACAAGTTAAAGAAGTATATAAAAATAAGACTATTAAATTTGCAGTTACAGTAGTTCCTAGCAACGCAAACAATAAAGGTTTAACTTATTCTTCTAGTAACAAAAAAGTTGCTACAGTTAATTCAAAAGGCGTTGTTAAAGGTATTAAGGCAGGTACAGTAACTATTACTGCAAAAGCAAAAGATGGTAGTAGAAAAGTAGTAAAACTAACTGTTAAAGTTAAAAATCCACCTATAAGTGATAATACAAAATTAACAATAAAGCAACTCAAATCTAAATCGATTGTCAAAAGACATTGTGATATGCTGAATAACTACTTTAAGTCTTGTGGTGCAACAATTGAACCACGATTAAAAGGTCAACATCAATGGTATGTTGAGGATACATCTAATTATTGTGTCGATAATTTCACATCTCTTAATGATTGGTATATTGAAACACTATCATATTGGATTCAAGAAATGTCCACTGATACTCTTAAAAATGACGGAGAGTGGAATGGATATACAGATATGAACAAGTGGGAAAAAGAAGTATTAGATTCATTTATATATTGGGATAAAAACGGTTACCCAAAGTACCGAAAGAATCTAATTTTAGATAGCAAATACAACGGTTTTGATTGGGTAGTTAATACTGAAACTCCAAAAGATTCAAAATTTTTAGTTTATGTTGATTTTGAAAAATTTAAAATCAATGGTAAAGATTATAAAGATAATAAAGGAAATCAAGAGTATGTAATTAAGTTCTATTACAACTGGCAATCTATTGAAGATTATAATAACCACAAAGACCCAAGAGATTAAAATATAATAATCGTGTATTTACACCGATTACTTTAATAAAAGTGGTCGGTGTTTTCCTTTTGTCAAAATTGACAAATTTTCAAAAAAACAGAAAAATATTGCAAATTTAGGTTGTCAAAATGCAAAAGTCACGGAATATAAGTAGGAGGTAATAATATGTTTTGTCGCTCACCAACTTAATAAACTTCTATAAAATACGAAAAAAGGAGGAAAATAAAATGAAAATCTTATTATCAATTAATAAGAAAGCTATTGCCTTATTGTTATCATTTTTAGTGATTTTAAGTTCATTTTCTTTGATATATACTTCAAAAGTGTCAGCTGATACTACTAGAAGAAGCACCAATACTAAGATGATGTATCAAGACCCTTTTACTGCGAGTGGTTCTCATATTGTTGCAACTAAAAGCATTGCCGGTACTGACATAAAAAAGGTTCATCACGATTTTTTGTGGGATGGTGAACGGACAGAAGAAATAGAAAGATAGCGAATCAAGGTAAAGAAGAAGTCATCATCACGGTAACCGTAGGCGATTCGTTTAGCGACCTTGATCTTGTTGTTGAAGCCTTCGAGCTTGCCGGTGCTGATTGAGTAGATGGCATGGGTCGCTAAGCCAGGGAGCCGTTTTTCTTTTTGAACTGCAAACCGTACCAATGTGGGAATCTCACTTTCTTTCGTCGCCTGAAACCATTTTGTCCATCCGGCGACTGCTTGTTGGTAATCTGTCAATTCATAAAGTCTGCACATTTCCTCTTTCACGGCATAACAAACAGCAAGGTCGTGATGATCTTGCAGAATAGATTGTAATTGCTCGGTATGTTATCCGTGTTCCTGGATATTTGAAAGGTACTTCTTTTGTAAATGTTTCGTGGCAACAGTTGCATTGATATCTATGGATAAAGAAGTTCCATATGTGTGTAGTACCTCTCCATATTGGAATATCTTTGAGTTTGACTTGTCCGTTTTCATAAATATACACACTGCCTCCACAATAAGGGCACCGAACTGTCTGCGCTGACCTTATGCTTTCCAGAAACAGTATGCTTTTATCTTTTTAGGACTGATTCCTATATGTGTTCCTTTAAATCCTTGACTTTGATATCATCTAAATAGAGCATAGGTTTCTCTCCTCCATTGTTTGTCTCTTCAACTACAATTTTGGAGCTTCCTATGCTCTTTTTCAATATTTATTTTTGATTATCCCACATTTTTCCGTGATGAGGGAAAGTTTTAATACCTTATGAAATTACACTACTCTCAAACTTACTCCTTTCGTCTGATTAAAAACCGTTAGTTTTAATACCTTATGAAATTACACTACTCTCAAACTAGTTTGTAAATAGTCAATAAAAGTCAATAGTTTTAATACCTTATGAAATTACACTACTCTCAAACTCGACTTGAACCTTTTTGTTCATTATCATCGTTTTAATACCTTATGAAATTACACTACTCTCAAACTTAATTCTACTACATTATACAACATAATGTGTTTTAATACCTTATGAAATTACACTACTCTCAAACAGCATATTTTACATATATTTTTTTAATAAAGTTTTAATACCTTATGAAATTACACTACTCTCAAACTAGTCTTCTGCGTTGCCTTCAATCTTTACTGTTTTAATACCTTATGAAATTACACTACTCTCAAACACCAAGTACCCAGCTAATGATATATACAAGGTTTTAATACCTTATGAAATTACACTACTCTCAAACATACTATAATTGTAATAAAAAGAAAGGAAGTTTTAATACCTTATGAAATTACACTACTCTCAAACTATTTTATTTAAAATATTAGAAACATTTATGTTTTAATACCTTATGAAATTACACTACTCTCAAACCTGCATAACAGAACGATATAAGTCAATCAGTTTTAATACCTTATGAAATTACACTACTCTCAAACGAGCGCCTTCATAATAAGTTCGTCAACTGTGTTTTAATACCTTATGAAATTACACTACTCTCAAACCTCAAATAAAATGCACCCACTACATGTGCATGGTAAAAACATAAGATATTTCACTTAATTTTATTACATTTCTATATTATTTGTCAATCACCTCACATAAATCTTTATCAATTATTATTATTTCTTCCAGAGAAGTTATTTGATTTGGATATATATTTTCTATATCCACTAAATAAATATCGTGAGCAATAAGTGTGTTATAAAATGATAAAATCTCATCATTACTAAAATAAATATAGAGATTATGTGTAATAAAGCACTTAATACCTAGATACTTATTTACTAAATTAATATACAATAAAAGTTTTTCTAATACACCTGAAGAATCATTATTAGGAGAGAAAGAAAATAGTTTTATAAAAGCAC
>OOBI01001457.1_pt1 | contig 12179 bp, 9 predicted proteins | sample 1671081 | NCBI WGS metagenome assembly OOBI01 (sample SAMN06348120, study PRJEB24527) | human gut metagenome | biome: human gut; feature: ankylosing spondylitis patient; material: feces | host: Homo sapiens | place: China | collected 2015-10 | reverse complement strand
GCGGTATAGGATTATTAGCATCCATTCTGTATTCTACAAAAGAAGAAGCAGGCGCTTCTATACCATTTAATAAAGTACGGAGATCATATTCACTTTTTTGTAGTAGTTCAACCAAGAATGTTGGCGTACCGGTTTGGAACCAATAGCTGCCCAACTCCAATTTGCTGAAAGCATTCAATACGCTAAACGGATTGAATACCCCTGAGCCATCCGGGTGAAAATGATAACCGTCATAGTTACGTTTCATTGCTGTGACTACTTCTTCTGGAGTTTGATGATTCTTACGACCGAAAATTTCAATCTCGGGTTTGAAAGTACTCTCCAATTCTTCTTGGGTAATACCGCAAAGTGTGGCATAAGAATAGTCTAAACTAATGTCATTCAACTGATTCAGATCGCTGAATATGCTGACTTGAGAGAACTTCGTAACTCCGGTCAGGAAAACAAAACGGAGATATGCGTCGGCACTTTTCAGCACTCCATAAAAGGCTTTTAATGTCTGACGATAGTCCTCGAATAATTTCGGACGAGTAATAGCTTGCAAAAGAGGTTTGTCATATTCGTCTACTAATACAACGACGTTTTTTCCTGTTTTCAGAAAAGCTTGCTCAATCACATAGCTAAAACGTTCTTCAGGGCTACGGTCTTTTTTCTCATCACCATAAATAGCTTCCCATTTCTCTAAATATTGGTTTAGCATTGCGATTAAATCCGCTGCCGTCTCATATTTTTTTGCATTCAGATCAAGGTGTAAAACTGGATACTGTTCCCATTTTGTCTCTAGTTGTTCAATGGCCAATCCATTAAATAGCTCTTTTTTCCCTTGGAAATAAGCATCGAATGTCGAAATTAATAGACTTTTACCAAAGCGGCGTGGTCTGCTTAGAAAATATGGCTTTCCCAAATTGGCCATACGCCATACAAGCGCGGTTTTATCCACATAAAGATAATTCTCCTTCCGTATTCCTTCAAATGTCTGTATTCCAATAGGAAGTTTACGCATTAAGTTGTCCATATCCGATGGTTTTAGAGTTTCTTACGCAAAGATACAATATGCAAATGAGAATTTAGGCAGAATACAAACATTATCTTTTCAGAATAAATTCAGTTTTACGCCTTTCCTTTGTCGGAGATAATTTATTATCTTTGTAACTTTAACCCGATAATCAATGAGTAGAATAATATTAAATACTAAGATTTGGCTGTTTGTGTTGTTGTTTGGAATGTCGTTTCCCGCATGGGCACAAAGTGATGATTTCAATACATGGACTAAATTTAAGGTAAATCATAAGATAGATTCTCGTTTCTCGGTTTCAGGCGATTTGGAATTACGTATGAAGGATGATGTAAGTCGATTAGATCGTTGGGGACTGACAGTTGGTGGAAGTTATCGCCCTTGTTCTTTTTTGAATCTGGGAGTGGGATATGAGACCCATCTTCGGAATTTGGGTGATTCAGACTGGAAGTTGAGACATCGCTATCATATATCTGCCACTGCCAACTTTCGTTATCAATGGTTGAAAGTGTCTTTGCGGGAGAGGTTTCAGCAGACTTTTGACCGTGGTGATTCTGAAACTCGTCTACGTTCTCGTTTGAAGTTATCCTATGCTCCTACAAAAGGAATCGTTTCTCCTTATTTTTCTGTTGAAATTTATCAAAGTCTGGATGATACCTCTTTTTGGAGAGCAGACCGTATGCGCTATCGTCCCGGAGTGGAGATTGCTTTAGCCAAACGTTGGTCATTGGATGCATTTTATTGTTATCAATATGCATCTTCGCAAGGCAGACACATTGCCGGAATAGAAGTGGGGTATTCTTTTTGAAATAAATGACGGATAGTAAATAATAACCAATGCTAATATAATAATGTGGAGTTCAGAATGTCTTGTTTTTGCATGTGTTATTTAAATGGCTGATTACGTGCTTTTTATATAAAAGATTAATCTTTTTAAAGGAAAATATTTCTTTTCTTAACTATAATCTGTACTTTCGCTTCCACATTTCAAACTGTAATGTGGGAATTTAAGATTCTACAGTTGCAACAGACGTGTTGTATGGTTTTTCATAACCGAAAGTGAATACTTCCTCTTATGGCATTCTTTCTGCTCAATCAAGAATTTCTTTTTTTGAACTAATAGAAAAACAAAATGAAAACATGCCATAACCTATTTGTGGGAGTAGGTTTTTTTATCCTTTGTTGTACTATGTTTACTGCTTGTGTAAACCATATTTCGGAGGAAGAAGGGGAAATCATTAATAATGGAGATATTCCGTTGAAGTTTGTAGCTGATATTCATGAGATTATGAATACTCGTGTAGTAAACAATAGTTTTGGAGAAAAAGATGAAGTGGGATTATTTGCACTTGCAGGAACTACTACAATGCAAGAAGAACGTTATGCAGATAATCTTCATTTTGTGCGTTCATCTACTGGTGAGTTTGTATCTGATGAATCGGTTTACTATCCGGATGATGGAGTTACATTGAATTTAATCAGTTATTATCCATATCAGAAGGGCGGGGTAGCAATGGGTGAAAGTTCCATGCAAGTGACCGTTGCAACAACTCAAGATAAACTGGATGATTATTCTCATTCTGATTTTCTAGTTGCTTCCAAAAAGGAAGTATTAGCCAGTAAAGATGCAGTTGCTTTGACTTACAATCACCAGTTTTTTCGTATGAAAATAGTCCTTGTCCCCGGAGAGGGAGAGAATATAGAAGAAATACTGTCTGTGAAACCTACACTTTCGGTGAGTGGCTTTTATACTAAGACCATTTATGATTTTCAGAAGAAAACATTCTCTGCCTATTCTGAAGAGAAAGATATTACTCCTGCAGGAGAATGGGAAATAAAAGACGGTCGACTGGTAGGAAAAGAGCTTATTTTGATCCCTCAAGAGGCGACAGCCGGATACCAATACATAACATTGGAAGCTGCCGGTAAACTATATACCAGTTTATTACCATCTACTTTACAATTGGAAAGTGGAAAACAGAGAGAGTTGGAAATAACATTTGTATCGGCCGAAGATGTATTAATGAGTAAAGTGAACGGAGAAATCGGGGATTGGGATGGAACAGAAGTGGATCATACCGAATCGGGTATTTTGCATAAATACATAGATGTATCGAAGCTGACTTTTGAAAAATCGAATGTGTACAAAGTGATACATTCGGGAAAACAAGTAGCCGAAATATGTAAAGAGTATCTTGTTACTCCGGATTTTTCTTCTCAAGCGATTGTTGCCTATCCGATGAAAGAAGACGGTAGCGTTAATTTATCTCAAGGGATTGTAGCACAGTTATTAGGAAAACCAGGAAAAGTGAATGGTGGAAGTGTATCATGGAATATGAAAGATCATTCATTAACCTATGTGGATGGCACCTTATTGGCTCATAATAATGTTTATGTGCTGGCAGACGGAACAATCTCCTTATCAGTAACACTGGCAGATGATGTGTTACCTGTTCTAGCATTGGAAGATGTGGTTCGTGACGTACGTGGAGGAGTCATCCATAATTATCCGCTAGTGAAGATCGGAACTCAATACTGGATGAGGAGTAATTTGGAGACATCTTTATATGTAAACGGTGATGCGCTCCCTAAATTGAATCAGGTAACAGCAAATATAGCCGGATATTTGCAATCTACTACAGAGCATTATTTTTATACCGCTAATGTTGCGCTTTCCGGTAGGATCTTGCCAACTCACTGGAGTATACCGAATTGGGAAGACTGGAATATTTTAAAAGACTACTTGAAGGGGGAAGCTTCTTTGTTGAAGTCAGGGACCTGGTTGTCCCTGAAGACGGAAGAACAAGTGCAACCTGCAACTAATTTATCCGGTTTTAATGGTATTCCTGTAGGAATGTATGTAGGGGCTTTTCAAGCAGATTATGAGAACAAACATTTGGCATATTGGACATTGGACAATACAAATGCCACCATCGATACTAAGGTTTTCTACATGAAAAGTGATACGAATATCATAGAAGAATCTAATGCGGGTATTGATACGAAAGCTTTCGCTATTCGTTGTATTAGAAAGTAAATCAGTGAAAATTGCATCTCCTTTTCATAAATTGCTTATATTTGGGAAGTAAAACTAAATAAAAGAGAGAACTATGAAGAAGATAATAAATCCCTGGAAGGGTTTGGAAGGGTACAATTGTTTCGGTTGTGCTCCGAATAATGAAGCCGGAGTAAAAATGGAATTTTATGAAGATGGTGACGAAGTAGTGAGCATTTGGAAGCCACGTCCCGAGTATCAAGGCTGGATTGACACTTTGCATGGCGGTATTCAAGCAGTTTTGATGGATGAAATCTGTGCGTGGGTGGTGCTTCGTAAACTACAAACGACTGGAGTGACTTCGAAGATGGAAACCCGTTACCGAAAATCTGTTGATACCAAAGATTCTCATATAGTATTGCGTGCCTCTATTAAAGAAGTGAAGCGGAACATTGTCATTGTTGAAGCAAAATTATATAATGAGGATGGAGAAGTATGCACAGAATCGGTTTGTACCTACTTTACTTTCTCGAAAGAAAAGTCGAAAGATGAAATGCATTTTTCGAAATGCGATGTAGAATCGGAGGAGATATTACCATTAATTTGAAATAAAAACTCAAGTTTTTGTGATAAATGTTTGGTAGTATCAAACAAATACTTTACTTTTGTCGCAGTTAATAAAAGAAATATGAAATATACAACTACACATCATCATCATCATTTTCCTAACGAATAATCGGTGGGCGTGGATGATATTGTGTATAACTATATAAACGATAACTAAGGCTTGCCGAATACGGTAAGCCTTTTTTATTTCTCAACGCATATTATAATTAAAAATTAAATAAAGTCATGTTAAGAATCGCAGTACAAGCCAAAGGACGTCTCTTCGAAGAGACAATGGCACTTTTAGGAGAGTCGGATATTAAGTTGAGCACTACAAAACGTACCTTATTGGTGCAGTCTTCCAATTTCCCTATTGAAGTTCTATTCCTTCGTGATGATGATATCCCGCAGACAGTGGCTACCGGTGTGGCAGACTTGGGAATTGTTGGCGAAAATGAATTTATGGAAAAGGAAGAAGATGCGGAAATCATCAAACGTTTGGGATTCAGTAAGTGTCGCCTTTCATTGGCTATGCCGAAAGATATTGAATATCCCGGTTTGTCATGGTTTGACGGTAAGAAGATCGCTACTTCCTATCCGGTTATTCTTCGCAACTTCCTGAAGAAAAATGGTGTAAATGCTGAAATTCATGTAATTACCGGTTCCGTAGAAGTGTCTCCGGGAATTGGATTGGCTGATGCTATTTTTGATATTGTAAGCTCCGGTTCTACGTTGGTAAGTAACCGTTTGAAAGAAGTGGAAGTCGTAATGAAGTCGGAAGCATTGCTGATTGGCAACAAGAATATGAGCGACGAGAAAAAAGAAGTGCTCGAAGAACTGCTGTTCCGCATGAATGCAGTAAAAACAGCCGAAGATAAAAAATATGTATTGATGAATGCTCCGAAAGATAAACTGGAAGAAATCATTGCTGTATTGCCGGGTATGAAGAGTCCTACGGTGATGCCGTTAGCACAGGAAGGCTGGTGCTCTGTCCATACAGTACTTGATGAAAAACGTTTTTGGGAAATCATTGGAAAACTGAAAGGACTGGGAGCAGAAGGCATTTTAGTACTGCCAATTGAAAAGATGATTGTATAAATATATAGGCATCTAATAAAATAGTAACCATGAGATTGATTAAATATCCCTCAAAAGAACAGTGGACGGAACTTTTGAAACGTCCGGCACTGAATACGGAAAATTTGTTCGACACTGTTCGCTCTATTATAAATAAGGTAAGAGCAGAAGGTGACAAAGCCGTCTTGAAATATGAAGCTACTTTTGATAAAGTCACCTTGTCTGCGCTTGCTGTGACTCCTGAAGAGATACAGGTTGCCGGAACATTGGTAAGCGATGAACTGAAAGCAGCCATCTCCCTGGCAAAACAAAATATTGAAACCTTTCATGCTTCCCAACGTTTTATCGGAAAGAAGGTAGAAACAATGAACGGTGTGACTTGCTGGCAAAAATCGGTAGGAATCGAAAAAGTGGGATTGTATATTCCGGGTGGAACAGCACCACTTTTCTCAACTGTATTGATGTTGGCTGTTCCGGCTAAAATTGCAGGATGCAAGGAAATCGTACTTTGCACGCCTCCCGATAAGAATGGAAATATTCATCCGGCTATTCTTTTTGCTGCGCAACTGGCAGATGTCAGTAAAATATTCAAGGCTGGTGGTGTGCAGGCTATTGCCGCTATGGCCTATGGAACGGAGAGTGTACCTAAAGTATATAAGATATTTGGCCCAGGCAATCAATATGTGACAGCTGCCAAACAGTTGGTAAGCCTGCGTGATGTAGCTATTGATATGCCTGCCGGTCCTTCTGAAGTCGAAGTTCTGGCTGATGCATCTGCCAACCCGGTTTTTGTAGCAGCAGATCTTTTGTCACAGGCAGAACACGGAATAGATAGCCAGGCTATATTGATTACCACTTCCGAGAAGCTTCAAACAGAAGTAATGGCGGAAGTAGAACGTCAATTAGCCGAATTGCCCCGTCGTGAAATTGCTGCAAAATCATTAGAGAATAGTAAACTGATTTTAGTAAAGGATTTGGATGAAGCATTGGAACTGACTAACGCATACGCGCCGGAACACTTAATAATAGAAACGGAAAACTACATGGAAGTAGCAGAGCGTGTAACAAATGCCGGTTCTGTTTTTCTTGGATCGTTAACTCCCGAAAGTGCCGGTGACTATGCTTCCGGAACAAATCATACCTTGCCTACCAACGGTTATGCCAAAGCATATAGTGGCGTCAGTCTGGATAGTTTTATCCGCAAGATTACGTTTCAGGAAATTCTCCCGGAAGGAATAAAGGCTATTGGTCCTGCTATTGAGGAGATGGCGGCTAACGAACATTTGGATGCGCATAAAAATGCGGTCACAGTTCGTCTCAAAGCAATTCAAAATTCATAATTTAAAATTTAAAGAAGTGAAAACATTACAAGAATTAACCCGGCCGAATATCTGGAAATTAAAGCCTTACTCTTCGGCACGTGATGAATATAAAGGAGTCACCGCTTCTGTTTTCCTGGATGCAAACGAAAATCCGTACAATACGCCTCACAACCGTTATCCGGACCCTATGCAGTGTGAACTGAAAACATTGTTGTCGAAAATTAAGAAAGTATCTCCCGAACATATTTTTCTCGGAAACGGCAGTGATGAAGCCATCGACTTGGTCTTTCGTGCTTTCTGTGAACCGGGTAAAGATAATGTAGTAGCTATTGATCCTACCTATGGAATGTATCAGGTTTGTGCCGATGTAAACGATGTGGAATATCGGAAAGTATTGTTGGATGATAACTTCCAGTTCTCTGCTGACAAATTGCTGGCAGCTACCGACGAGCATACCAAACTGATTTTCCTTTGTTCGCCTAATAATCCGACAGGAAATGATTTGCTTCGTTCCGAAATAGAAAAGATTCTTTGTCAGTTTGAAGGATTGGTAATGTTGGATGAGGCTTACAATGATTTTTCTAAAGCTCCGTCTTTCCTCGAAGAGTTGGATAAATATCCCAATCTCGTCGTATTCCAGACATTCTCCAAAGCCTGGGGATGTGCTGCTATCCGTTTGGGAATGGCTTTTGCTTCCAAAGAGATTATTGATATTCTTAGTAAAATCAAATATCCCTATAATGTCAACCAGTTGACTCAACAGCAAGCCATCGCCATGTTGCATAAACATTATGAGATAGAACGTTGGGTGAAAACTCTGAAGGAAGAACGTGACTATTTGGAAGCGGAATTTGAAAAGCTTCCATGTACCATTAAACTGTTCCCGTCTGATGCGAATTTCTTTTTGGCAAAAGTGACGGATGCCGTGAAAATCTACAATTATTTGGTAGGTGAAGGAATTATTGTGCGTAATCGCCATAACATTTCGCTTTGCTGCAACTGTTTGCGTGTGACTGTCGGTACCCGTGTAGAGAATAATACACTATTAGCCACCCTTAAAAAATACCCGGGATAATTTATGAAGAAGAAAGTATTATTTATAGATAGAGATGGTACGTTGGTGATCGAACCTCCCGTAGATTACCAACTCGACTCATTGGAGAAGCTGGAATTCTATCCGAAAATATTCCGTAATTTAGGTTTTATCCGCAGTAAACTTGATTTTGAATTTGTGATGGTCACCAATCAGGATGGATTGGGTACATCTTCTTTCCCGGAAGAAACGTTTTGGCCTGCCCATAATCTGATGCTTAAAACATTAGAAGGAGAGGGGATTACTTTTGATGAGATTCTGATAGACCGTAGTTTCCCAGAAGATAATGCGCCCACCCGTAAACCACGTACCGGAATGTTGACGAAGTACCTAAATAATCCGGAATACGATCTTGCCGGAAGTTTTGTTATAGGCGACCGTCCTACGGATGTGGAACTTGCCAAAAATATGGGTTGCCGGGCAATTTATCTGCAAAATTCACCTGAAACCCTGAAAGAAAAAGGATTGGAAGAAGTCTGCGCTCTTGCAACAACTGACTGGGATCAGATAGCCGAGTTCCTTTTTGCCGGAGAACGGAAAGCGGAAGTACGTCGTACAACCAAAGAAACAGATATTGATGTGGCTTTGAACTTGAATGGAAACGGTACTTGTGACATCTCTACCGGTCTTGGCTTTTTCGACCACATGCTTGAGCAGATTGGAAAACACTCCGGTATGGACTTGACAATCCGTGTAAAAGGAGATCTGGAGGTAGACGAACATCATACGATCGAAGATACTGCTATTGCATTAGGAGAATGTATTTACCAGGCTTTAGGTAGTAAGCGTGGAATTGAACGTTATGGCTATGCTTTACCGATGGATGATTGTCTTTGTCAGGTTTGTCTGGACTTTGGTGGTCGTCCCTGGCTGGTTTGGGATGCCGAATTCAAGCGTGAGAAGATAGGGGAGATGCCGACGGAAATGTTCCTTCATTTCTTTAAGTCACTAAGTGATGCGGCAAAAATGAATCTGAACATCAAGGCGGAAGGACAAAATGAACATCATAAGATAGAAGGTATTTTTAAAGCCCTTGCCCGTGCCTTGAAAATGGCAATCAAAAGAGATATCTATCATTTTGAACTTCCATCCAGCAAGGGAGTACTTTGATCTTTTTATAATAACAATATAGACTTATGCAGAAAAGAATCCTGTTAAGCCTACTTTTGGGAGTAATCTTCTCTATATCTATTTTTAGTCAGAATTTGAAAGTAGAGAAGATTACTCTTCCTGATAGTGAATTAACCAATCTGTACAAGATCGATTCGGGTGTATATCGTTCAGAGCAACCTTCGCATGAAGACTTTAAAGCTTTAGAAAAGTATGGTATCGGCGAAGCTCTTAATCTCCGTAATAGACATAGTGATGATGATGAAGCCGCAGGAACGAACGTAAAGCTTCATCGGGTAAAGACCAAAGCTCATTCCATCAATGAAGAACAGTTGATTGAAGCATTGCGTATTATAAAGAATCGTAAAGCGCCGATTGTTATCCATTGCCATCACGGATCAGATCGCACAGGAGCTGTTTGCGCACTTTATCGAGTGGTATTTCAGAATGTTTCAAAAGAAGACGCGATTCATGAAATGACTGAAGGCGGTTTTGGCTTTCATCGTATTTATAAAAATATCATTCGGAGGATTAAAGAAGCGGATATAGAGCAAATAAGAAGAAAAGTTATGTGTACAGAGGGATTTTAGTATGTAATTTTGTGCAGATACATGTCTTGCTAAAATGTTGTATCGAAGCTATGATGAGGCGTTATATTTTCTCAACTATTCTCACTGCTATGAGAAAAAATTCTCACTATAATGAGAAAATCTTCTCATAGTAATGAGTATTTTTTCTCATAGCAGTGAGAATAGTTTGATGTTTGTACTTCCCTATAAATTCTCTATTTCTTTAAGCCACATAGCTGAATTGGCATCACTAGGCATCCTCCAATCCCCCCGTGGACTAATAGAAATACTTCCTACTTTAGGTCCGTCCGGTAAGCAAGAACGTTTGAACTGCTGATTGAAGAAACGACGGAAGAAAGTGGAAAGCCATTTCTTGATGGTTTCTTCATCATACATATCTTTGAATGTCGTTTTTGCCAAATAGAATATCTTGGAAGGCCGGAAGCCGAAACGTAAGAAATAATATAGGAAGAAGTCGTGCAGTTCATAAGGACCTACCAGATCTTCTGTTTTCTGTTTAATTTCTCCGTTCTCATCCGCCGGAATCAATTCCGGGCTAATAGGAGTGTCTACAATATCAAGCAAAGTAGCTTTCGAGTTTTCGTCCATACCGTTTTCTGCCACCCATTGTACTAAATATTTCACAAGTGTTTTGGGAACACTCGCATTTACCCCGTACATGGACATGTGATCGCCGTTGTAAGTAGCCCATCCCAATGCAAGTTCCGATAAGTCCCCTGTACCGATAACCATTCCCCAAGTCTGATTGGCCACATCCATTAGTATTTGTGTACGTTCGCGCGCTTGCGAATTCTCGTATGTAACGTCATGTACATTCATGTCATGTTCGATGTCCTTAAAATGTTGGATGCAGGCATCTTTAATACTAATCTCACGGATGGATATACCTAATGATTTCATTAGATCGATCGCATTATGGTAGGTGCGGTCAGTCGTTCCGAAACCCGGCATCGTGATTCCGAGAATACCATTTCGGGATAATCCCAGTTTATCGAAAGTCTTCACGCAGACGAGCAGTGCCAGTGTTGAGTCTAATCCACCTGAAATACCGACTACGGCTGTTTTGGCTCCGGTGTGAACTAATCTTTGTGCTAGTCCGGCCACTTGGATAGAGAATACTTCTTCGCAATGTTCATTTAGCTCAATTCCTTGTGGTACGAAAGGATGGGCGTTGAACTTCCGGGTTAAGGTCAGTTCTTTGCTGTTGACAAATTCTGTCGCGATAGAAACTGCTTTCTTGTCTCCTAAATTTGCCTGATTAGCGGCGAAAGTAGTATTTATCCTGCGTTCTGCCCGGATGCGTTCCACATCAATTTCGCTGATAATCAGTTGCTCTTTCATACTGAAACGTTCGCTGCGTGCAAGCAGTGAACCGTTTTCATAAATCAGCCCATTACCGGCAAAAACCACATCGGTAGTAGATTCTCCAAAGCCACAAGACGAGAATACATATCCGGCAATACAACGTGCAGATTGTTGGCTGATGAGAGAACAAAGATAATTGTTCTTTCCAATGCCTTCATTATCAGCAGACATATTGAACAGAATCTCTGCCCCTTGCAGTGCCAGTGAGGAACTTGGAGGTATAGTAGACCAAAGGTCCTCGCATATCTCAATGCCAAAAGTCGTATCTGAAGTCTCAAAAAGCAGATTTGCACCTATGGGAACGATTTGTCCACACAGGCGTACGTTGTTTGTAGTCAACTGAAGCGCTGATGTGAACCAACGTTGTTCGTAGAATTCTTTATAATTCGGCAGATAGGTCTTGGCTGCAACTCCCAACACTTTCCCTTTCTGAATCACTACGGCTGCATTGATTACTGTCGAATTGACAACGACAGGCATGCCAACAATAGAAATGATATCTAATTGACGGGTGTTATTCAGAATTTGCATCAGCCCCATTTCTGCTTCTTCCAGCAAAAGTTGTTGTCCGAATAGGTCACCACAAGTATATCCGGTGATACTCATTTCCGGGAAAATAATGATCTGCACTCCTTTTCCTTCAGCCACTGTAATCAGACTTTCTATCTTCTCTACATTGAATTTACAGTCAGCCACTTTTACGTGTGGCACGGCTGCAGCTACTTTTACAAATCCGTAGTTCATCTTATACCTTATTTATATATAATGAGTGCAAAAATAGGAAATAGTTTTGAATAATTATCTTTTCTATATTGAATCCTCTTAATAAGCTATTTTGTATGAGTTGTGATGTTGTTATTTGAGCAATTAAAGTAACTATCAAAATGAACGTTTATATTCAATTATCATTGAAATATGTTGTGGATTTATTTTCATTTATGGGTTTGTGTACTTAAATATGTATCAAAAAGATATAAGTGGAAATTTGGTATAAAATATGCGACAT
>OOBI01001445.1_pt1 | contig 12284 bp, 9 predicted proteins | sample 1671081 | NCBI WGS metagenome assembly OOBI01 (sample SAMN06348120, study PRJEB24527) | human gut metagenome | biome: human gut; feature: ankylosing spondylitis patient; material: feces | host: Homo sapiens | place: China | collected 2015-10 | reverse complement strand
GGAGTAGTGGATATGAGCTTCTTCCTTTTTAGGCTAGCAAAGGTATATGCATGAACGGAATTAACAAAACTTAATCCCCCAAGAATTACAACTGAGCCCAAAGATATTATACGCTGAATGAAACATTGCTTTGGGGATTTGTCGGCGTTGTGGTTTGTGTTGTGAATCTACTGTTAATGCATAAGATAAGCCCTAAGTTGTGGAGTTGGATGAATGGTAATAATAGAACATAAAAATACCGCTACTCAAAGCATATTCGACTTTGGTAGCGGTATTTTTTATAGTGCAACTACTAATCTGTTAGAACTTGAAGAAGTTCTTAGCATTGTTGTAGCTGATATCTTCAATCATTTGGTTTACGCGTTCCATTTCAGATGCAGGGATTTCTCCGTTCTCTACGTCGCGTCCTACCAAGTTACATAATGTACGGCGGAAATATTCATGACGCGGGTAGGATAGGAAAGAACGAGAGTCTGTCAACATACCTACAAAGCGGCTTAGGAGACCAAGCACAGACAAGGCGTTCATTTGTTTTTCCATACCATCCTTTTGGTCGAGGAACCACCATCCCGAACCAAACTGAATTTTTCCCGGGATAGAACCATCTTGGAAGTTGCCCAACATAGTTGCAATCACTTCATTTGCGCATGGGTTCAGGTTATAAAGGATTGTTTTAGTCAATTTGCCATTGGTATTCAGACGGTCAAGGAATTTAGCCATTGCTTTGGCTGTGGTAAATTCACCGATAGAGTCGAAACCGGTATCAGCGCCCAGTAATTTGAACATCTTGGTGTTGTTATTGCGGATAGCGCCGTAGTGGAACTGTTGAGTCCATCCTTTTTCCCAGTCCATTTCACCGAAGATAACAAGCATGGCTGATTTGAATTTCAGAATTTCTTCTTTGGTCAATTCAGTGCCGCCATATACCTTATTAAATATAGCCTTGATTTCAGCATCGGTATAATCTTCTGCGTAGAATTCTTCAATACCGTGGTCAGACAAACGGCAACCTTGTTCTGCGAAGAAGTTGTGACGTTTGCGTAAAGCAGCGATCATATCATCAAAATTGGAGATAGTAACACCGCTAACTTCTGCCAGCTTTTCTACATAACTACGGAAATCAGCAGGGACTTCTACAGCCATAGCCTTATCAGGACGCCAAGTTGGCAACATCTTGATTTCAAATCCGCTTTCACGTGTTTTGATGTGATATTCCAGTGAATCGATAGGATCATCCGTAGTACAAACTACCTCTACGTGATAGCGACGCATCATTCCACGAGCTGAATATTCAGGTTGAGACAGCTTTTCGTTACATTCATCGTAAATTTCGCGTGCTGTTTGTGGGTTCAATATTTTATTGATACCAAATGCAGTTTTCAATTCGAGGTGAGTCCAGTGGTACAGTGGATTACGGAAAGTATAAGGAACTGTTTCCGCCCATTTTTCAAATTTTTCCCAGTCTGTGGTATCTTTTCCTGTGCAGAAACGTTCATCTACGCCGTTTGTACGCATTGCACGCCATTTGTAGTGGTCACCGCCCAACCAGATTTCAGTCAGTGATTTAAACTTGTAGTCGTCAGCTACCATTTGGGGGATGAGATGACAATGATAGTCGATGATCGGCATTTTAGCCGCATGCTCGTGATACAACTTTTGCGCGGTTTCTGTTTGCAGCAAGAAGTTTTCGTCCATGAAGTTCTTCATTATTACTGTGTTTTAAGTATATAAAATTATTACTTTCTGTATTTATACCTATATCGTATTGATTTTAAAGCTAATAGGCGTAAATCTCGTTTTAGTTTTATTAACCGTTATCGAACACAAAAATAGAAAATTTACTTGGAGTAACAAAATAATTCGTATATTTGCAGCGATTATTTATAATATTTAAGTTTTAGCACTATGGAGGACCAGAACTATACCATTAAAGACATAGCCCGTATGGCCGGTGTTTCCGCCGGAACGGTGGATAGGGTGTTGCACAATCGTGGCGACGTGTCTCCCAAAAGCAAAGCTAAAGTACAAAAGGTACTGGATGAGATTCATTATCAACCCAATGTGTTTGCTATCGGTTTGGCTGCTAAAAAGAAATATTCTTTCCTCTGCCTGATACCTTATTATATAGAACATGACTATTGGCATTCGGTAGTCGGGGGGATTGAGCGTGCCCGGCAAGAGTTGCGTCCTTTTAATGTGGGTATAGATTATCTGTGTTACCATCATGGAGATGAGAAAAGTTATCAGGAAGCCTGCCTTGCTATAAAAGAAAAGAATGTGGACGCAGTGTTGATTTCTCCGAATTTCCGGGAAGAGACGCTGGCGCTGACAGCTTATCTGCAGGAAAATAAGATAGCTTATGCTTTTGTTGATTTCAATATGGAAGAAGCGAGAGCCTTGACGTATATTGGGCAGGATTCCTATAAGAGCGGATATATTGCAGCAAAAATATTGATGCGCAACTATTCGGCGGGAGAAGGTCAGGAGTTAGTCTTGTTCTTAAGTAATAACAAAGATAATCCGGCTGAAATACAGATGCAACGTCGTTTGGACGGTTTTATGAGTTACATAGCCGAGGAATATAACAACCTGGTAATCCATGAGGTTATACTCAATAAATCTGATCAGGAAAGCAATCAACAGACATTAGATGAGTTTTTCCGGGCACATCCGAAGGCTGCGCTGGGAGTTGTATTTAATTCCAGAGTGTATCAGTTGGGAGAGTATCTCCGTCATGCGGGACGTAGCATGAAAGGGCTGATAGGATATGACCTTCTGAAAGCAAATGTAGAGTTGCTAAAATCAGGTGATGTGCATTATTTAATCGGGCAACGTCCGGGATTGCAAGGGTATTGCGGGGTGAAGGCTCTGTGCGACCATGTTGTGTTTAAGAAGTCTGTTGAACCTGTAAAGTATATGCCTATCGACATCCTGATTAAGGAGAATATTGATTTTTATTTTGAATTTGTATAATATCAACTTTATAAATTACAACTAACATGAAAGCATTAAACAAAGAAACTGCTCCTAAAACACAACGTCCGGAGCGTATTATCCAATTTGGCGAAGGTAACTTCTTGCGTGCATTTGTTGATTGGATTATTTACAACATGAACCAGAAAACTGACTTCAATAGCAGTGTAGTAGTGGTTCAGCCCATTGATAAAGGTATGGTCGATATGCTGAATGCACAAGACGATCTTTATCATGTTAATCTTCAAGGATTGGATAAAGGCGAAGTTGTTAACAGCTTGACAATGATCGATGTAATCAGTCGTGCATTGAATCCATATTCTCAAAATGACGAGTTCATGAAGTTGGCAGAGCAGCCTGAAATGCGCTTTGTTATTTCAAACACTACAGAGGCTGGTATCGCTTTTGATCCGTCTTGCAAACTTGAAGATGCTCCTGCTTCATCTTATCCGGGTAAACTGACTCAATTGCTGTATCATCGTTTCAAAACATTCAATGGTGATAAGACAAAAGGTTTGATTATTTTCCCTTGCGAACTTATTTTCCTGAATGGACATAAGTTGAAAGAAACTATTTATCAATATATTGAATTATGGAACCTGGGTAATGAGTTCAAGACTTGGTTTGAAGAAGCTTGTGGCGTATATGCAACATTGGTAGACCGTATCGTTCCGGGATTCCCGCGCAAGGATATTGCTGCTATCAAAGAAAAACTGCAATACGATGATAACTTGGTTGTTCAGGCTGAAATCTTCCATCTGTGGGTGATTGAAGCTCCGCAGGAAGTTGCCAAAGAGTTCCCGGCTGATAAGGCAGGACTGAATGTGTTGTTTGTTCCTTCGGAAGCTCCTTACCACGAACGTAAGGTAACTCTGTTGAATGGCCCGCACACTGTTCTTTCTCCGGTTGCTTATCTTTCTGGTGTGAATATTGTGCGTGAAGCTTGTGAACATGAGGTTATTGGTAAATATATCCACAAAGTAATGTTCGATGAGTTGATGGAAACATTGAATTTACCGAAAGATGAGTTGGAGAAATTTGCCAATGATGTATTGGAACGTTTCAACAATCCATTCGTAGATCATGCAGTGACAAGCATTATGCTGAATTCTTTCCCAAAATATGAAACTCGTGATTTACCGGGATTGAAGACTTATCTCGAACGTAAAGGCGAACTTCCTAAAGGCCTGGTACTTGGTTTGGCTGCTATCATTACTTATTATAAAGGTGGTGTACGTGCTGACGGCGCTGAAATTGTACCAAATGATGCTCCTGAAATCATGAACCTGCTGAAAGAACTTTGGGCAACAGGTTGCACAAAGAAAGTTGCCGAAGGTGTTCTGGCTGCAGATTTTATCTGGGGAGAAGATTTGAATAAGATCCCGGGATTGGCAGAAGCTGTAAAAGCAAACTTGGATTCTATCCAGGAAAAGGGAATGCTTGAAACTGTGAAAGGTATTCTGTAATTAGAAGACCGGATATAAAAAAACGCCACTTGTTCAGAGAACAGTGGCATTTTTTATATTGTCAGGTGATTATTCTTGTTCAGCCGCATGCAAGATAAATGTAGTAGCTCCGATAGTCACAATAGCGCCATCCTCAATGCGTACACGATCTTTATCCCCTAGGATTTCATTCATGAGGAAAGTACCTGTCAGGCTGGGAGCATCCCGTAATGTATAAACAAGTTTTCCTTGCTTATTGCGTTTGATATTGATGATACAATGGCGTCGATCCATGCTCATATCGCCACTTTCAATGGGCGTATTGATAAAAGTTCCCACACAACGGCGGCCTATGACATTGTCACCTTCTTGTAAGGGCAATATCTGTTTATAACCGAATACATTTTCGATAACAGTGATATATCCGAATTCTTCTTTATGGGATTCAGCTTCTTCTTCCAGGTTTTCTTCCTTTCTAAGAGCCTTTACTTTGCTCTTTCCAAGCCGGATGCTGAATTGCTTGCCGCAATGCTCACATTCAAATACCAGTGATTGGCCTTCGCTATACTTGGTTTCATCAAAAAAAAGGTAATTCTCACATTTAGGACAAAGAACTCGTTTCATACTTTTAAAAAGGGATTTTTATTTAGCCAGTAACCAGGCATTCTTATAAGTTTCGTTTTTTCTTAGCTCAAGTAATTGCTTGGTCGCTTCATTGCGGTTGTCGAATGAACTGATACTGACACGTACTTTTCCATCCATGTTCAGCGCTTTTGCATTAGCAAACCCTTTTGATTTTAATTGAGTTGCTATGGCTTCTGCATCTTTCAGGCTGATTCCTCCTGCCACTATGATATGGAAAGGATGATTGGCACTTTCTGGAGATTTAACCGCAGCAGGGGTAGTAGCGGAAGCAGTAGCTGCCGTTTCCTGTTTGGCCACTTTCACTTCTCTAACTGCGATTGGCTTGGAAGTCTTATCCGCTGTATTCTTTTTAGTGGATGAAGTCTTCGTTGAAGAAGAAGTTGAAGCAGTAGCGGAAAGCTTTTTAGCTTGTTGCATTGCATCACTCTTAACATACACAGGAGTTACTACAACCGATTGCTTTTCTATTTGCTCAAAAAGCTCACTGGGTAATAATTGTGCATAATTGTTTTTTTGAACGTCTGTATTCTCTACCGGAGTTGAAAAGGCAAAGAACAATACGATGGCAGCAATCATTGCTGCAGCATTGCGAAGATACGCACGATTGATACTAATTTCAAAAGTCTTCTTTTCCTTCTCCGGATGAGCCGGTATCCATACTTTTTCTTTCTGTTGCAGAACGGAAAGTTCATGCATTTCGAAGGAGTCGAGACCGTATAATGAAGGAGTCGTTATCTTATAGTCATAAGGAACAAACTCATAGTTACCATAAATGTTATAGTGAATCTCGCCTATATTATCTAAATGGGCTTTTCCTTCTTCATGAAGGAGACCGATGAATTCGTTTACTTCCTTTTCTACTATGCGGCTGGCGTCAGCAAAACTCGTGTCATACGCTGACATATAAGATTGCACCAATACGCCGTCATTCAGTTTTAATTGAGGATTAAAGCCGATTGTGCGGGTAGGAGGTAAAAATATATTTTCTTCTTTTACGCGGGTTGCAGGCGAGTAATGCGCTACAAAACCGCCAAACCCCGGAACAATGACGCAATCGTTTTCCAGTAGTAAAGTCTCTATATGTTGTGCCAATTCAATCATGTCTGCAAAATTACGAGATAAATTGAATATATCCCAGAAAACTTCGAAAAATTCACTACTTTTGCATCGTTTTATTTATCACTATCAATAATGAACTATATACAGACGGAAATAGACGGAGTATGGCTGATAGAGCCTAAAGTTTTCTCCGATGAACGGGGCTATTTTATGGAAGCCTATAAGAAAGAAGAGTTTGATGCCAATATTGGTCCCGTAGATTTTATACAGGACAACGAGTCGAAATCATCTTTTGGCGTGTTACGCGGATTGCACTATCAGAAAGGAGAATACAGTCAGGCGAAACTGGTTCGTGTTCTTAAAGGAAAAGTGCTGGACGTTGCCGTTGATTTGCGTAAATCATCGCCTACGTTTGGAAAGCACGTCTGCGTGTTGCTTAGTGAGGAAAACAAGAGACAATTTTTCATTCCCCGTGGTTTTGCTCATGGCTTTGCAGTCTTGAGCGAAGAAGCCGTTTTTACGTATAAGGTAGATAACAAGTATGCTCCACAGGCAGAAGCTTCTATTTTGTATAATGATGAAACGTTGGGGATAGACTGGCCGTTGGCAGATTCGCAAATGGTATTATCGGCGAAAGACAGAGAAGGAACTGCCTTTAAAGATGCCGCTTATTTTGAATGAATTTCTAAACAAACAATAGATTAAGTATGAAAATTGCAATCGTGGGAACAGGGTATGTGGGTCTGGTATCAGGTACATGCTTTGCCGAAATTGGCGTGAATGTAACGTGCGTAGACACGAATAAAGAGAAAATCGAATCTTTGCAAAAGGGGAATATTCCGATTTATGAGAATGGATTGGAAGAGATGGTGCTCCGTAATATGAAAGCAAAGCGATTGAAGTTTACAACCTCATTAGAAAGCTGTCTGGACGACGTGGAAGTTATATTCAGTGCGGTTGGCACCCCTCCGGATGAAGACGGCAGCGCTGATTTGAAATACGTGTTGGAGGTGGCCCGTACCATTGGTCGCAATATGAAACAATATAAACTGGTAGTTACCAAAAGTACCGTTCCGGTGGGTACTGCCAGTAAGGTTCGCGCGGTTATTCAGGAAGAATTGGATAAGAGAGGCGTGAAAGTTGATTTTGACGTGGCTTCTAATCCGGAATTCCTGAAAGAAGGAAATGCGATCAGTGACTTTATGAGTCCGGACCGTGTGGTAGTGGGAGTGGAGTCGGCACGTGCGGAGAAATTGATGTCCAAACTATACAAGCCATTCTTATTGAATAATTTCCGTGTGATTTTCATGGATATTCCATCTGCAGAAATGACTAAATATGCGGCAAACTCGATGTTGGCAACCCGTATCAGTTTTATGAATGATATCGCAAACTTATGCGAAATCGTTGGCGCGGATGTGAACATGGTACGTAGCGGAATAGGTTCGGACACCCGTATTGGACGTAAGTTCCTGTATCCGGGCATCGGATATGGTGGTTCCTGTTTTCCTAAAGACGTGAAAGCATTGATTAAGACTGCGGAACAGAACGGTTATAGTATGCGGGTGCTTAGTGCTGTGGAAGAAGTGAACGAACAACAGAAAAGCGTCCTGTTTGAGAAGCTAAAGAAACAGTTTAATGGTGATTTGCAAGGTAAGACTGTTGCTTTGTGGGGACTGGCATTTAAACCGGAAACGGATGACATGCGTGAGGCTCCGGCATTAGTCCTGATCGATAAATTGCTGGAAGCTGGTTGTCGGGTGCGTGCATACGATCCGGCTGCCGTGCAAGAGTGCAAGCGTAGAATTGGAGAAAAAATCTATTATGCTTGTGATATGTACGATGCAGTGCTGGATGCTGATGTATTGATGCTGGTTACCGAATGGAAAGAATTCCGTCTGCCCTCATGGGCCGTTATCAAGAAGACGATGGCCCAGCAGATTGTGTTGGACGGACGTAATATATATGATAAAAAAGAGATGGAAGAGCTCGGATTTGTTTACCATTGTATTGGTAAATAAAAAAATAGGAGTATCTTTATACAAAACTAAGATAGATGATGAAAAATGTGGCTGTATCGTTAATGGCAATCCTGTTCGCGGCATGTAGCGGCAATAAGAGTCCCCATTCTCTTCAACAGGAGAAAGAGGATCTTAGCGCAAAAGAGTTACTGCAGGGAATTTGGCTGGACGATGAAACGGAGAGCCCGTTGATGCGTGTGGAAGGAGATACCATCTACTATGCAGACGCACAAAGTACTCCCATTGCATTTAAAATAATGCGGGACATTCTTTACACTTATGGAAATGATACCACTTATTACAAGATTGATAAGCAGGGAGAACATATATTTTGGTTTCATTCCATTACGGATAATGTAATAAAACTGCATAAATCCGAAGACCTCAATGATTCTATCTATTTTGTCCGTCAGGAACTAGTGGTTCCGACTTATACGGAAGTAACCAAACGCGATAGTGTAGTGACTTACAACGGCACTCGCTATCGTGCATACGTATATATCAATCCATCTAAAATGAGAGTCATCAAGACGACTTATTCCGAAGACGGGATTAGTATGGATAATGTGTACTATGATAATGTGATGCACATCTGTGTGTACGAAGGTAAAAAGAGCCTGTTTGCCAGCGATATAACCAAACAGATGTTCGACAAAGTGGTTCCTGCGGATTTCCTGGCGCAATCAATCCTGTCAGATACAAAGTTTGTGAAAGTAAACCGGAATGGTTTTCATTATCAAGCTGTATTAGCCATTCCGGAAACTTCCATATATAGCATTGTAAATATGGAAGTGAGCTTTAAAGGTGATTTGGAGATTACCTCATCCAAATAAGGTCTCTATATTCTATCCAAATAGGAATCAGGTTTCTCAAAATAAGAAATACAGATTCTATCCAAACAAGGAAATACAGATTTTATTTCTGTCTGGGCGCAGGGTAGTTGCTTTTCTTCCCTCCGTTGTTTCTTTTTCCCCGGAAATCTTTTCTTTTAGAGAAATTCCCGTTCCTGTTTTTGTTGAACGAACGCGGTTTGTATTCCGGAGCCTCTCCCAATCCTTCAGGGATAGGAATCTTATAAATCTCTTTCTCCAGAAAATTCTCAATGCTTTTGAAGTTACTCTGTTCCTTTTCGTTAATAAACGTAAGTGCCACCCCGTCATTGTTGGCACGTGCTGTACGGCCGATGCGGTGCACGTAGTCCTCGCTGTCGTGAGGCACGTCGAAGTTGATAACCAGGCGGATATCATCGATGTCGATACCACGTGCAACGATGTCCGTAGCTACCAATATATTGATTCGTCCGGCTTTAAACTCGTGCATAACCGTTTCCCGTTGAGCCTGTTCCAAGTCCGAATGCATTTCACCTACGTTCAGCTTCATTGATTTCAACGCCTTGGCAACTTCTTTAACCTTGATTTTGGAAGAAGCGAAGACAATCACACGTTCCGGAACCTCATCCATAAAAAGACTGCGTATGATGCCCAACTTTTGATTCTCATAGCAGACGTATGCCGCCTGAATAATCTTTTCCGCAGGTTTGGAAACAGCGAGCTTTATTTCTGACGGATCGTTTAAGATCGTATTTGCCAATTGCTGTATCTTTGCCGGCATTGTGGCTGAAAACATGATAGTCTGTCGTTCCTTCGGCAGATATTTAGCTATTTGCATGATATCTTCGTAGAATCCCATGTCGAGCATCCGGTCTGCTTCATCCAGAATAAAATAAGAAACCTTGGAAAGATCTACATATCCAAGGCTTAAATGGGCGATCAGACGTCCGGGAGTAGCAATGACAACATCAGCTCCCAATGTGAGTCCCTTTTTCTGTTGTTCGAACAATATCCCGTCATTTCCGCCATATACAGCAACACTCGATACCGGCATGAAATAGGAAAATCCTTCCATTTGCTGGTCAATCTGTTGAGCCAATTCCCGGGTAGGAGACATGATGACACAATTAATCGCATCCTCCGGATGTTTACCTTCAGATAATTTGTTCAATACAGGAAGCAGAAACGCTGCTGTTTTACCTGTCCCTGTCTGTGCTACTGCGATCAAATCTTTACCCTCAAGTATGATTGGAATTGCTTGTTCTTGTATAGGCGTACATTCGTCAAATCGCATGGCATCAAGCGCCTCAAGCACATTTGCATTTAATTGTAGTTCGGAAAACTTCATTCTTTTATTTTATTTGTCAGCAAAGATAATCTATTTTTTGGTCTAATTACATATTCAAGTAAGAATCTTTGAATCCGAGGAAATAGAGTACTCCATCCAGTCCAATGGTGTTGATTGATTGCTTGGCATTTGCCACCACTTTGGGCTTGGCGTGGAAGGCGATTCCTAGTCCGGCAACCCCCAGCATAGGAAGGTCGTTGGCTCCGTCTCCTACGGCGATGGTCTGTGCAATATCCACCTTTTCCACTTGTGCAATGAGGCGGAGCAGTTCGGCTTTTCGTTTTCCGTCTACTACATCCCCCAGATAACGTCCGGTCAGTTTTCCGTCGATGATTTCCAGTTCGTTGGCATAGACATAATCTATACCGTATTTCTTTTGTAGGTACTGGCCGAAATAAGTGAATCCTCCCGAAAGGATGGCGATCTTGTAACCGTACTTCTTCAATACATACATCAGTCGCTCTACACCCTCTGTGATAGGCAAGTTCTCGGCTATTTCCTGCATTACCGATTCGTCCAACCCCTTTAATAAGGCTACGCGACGGGTAAAGCTCTCTGTAAAGTCTATTTCTCCACGCATGGCGCTTTCCGTGATGGCTTTCACTTCGTCGCCTACACCGGCACGGATAGCCAGTTCGTCAATCACTTCTGTCTCGATTAAGGTAGAGTCCATATCAAAACAAATCAGGCGGCGCATACGGCGGTACATATTATCCTGTTGGAAAGAAAAGTCCATTTCCAGTTCGCTGGCCAGCTTCATCAGCTTCTCCTGCATGGCAATGCGGTCTTTCGGAGTACCTCTTACTGAAAATTCGATGCAAGCCCGGGTGCGTGTATCAGTCTGACATTCGTCCAACGGGATACGGCCTGTCAGACGCTTGATAGCGTCGATATTCATGCCCTGTTCGGCTAATATGCTTGTAGCGGCAGAAATCTGGCGGGCGGAAAGTTTGCGTCCCAATACTGTCAGGATATAGCGGTTTTTTCCTTGCATGCCTACCCAGTTGTCATATTGTTCGGTGGTGATAGGTTCAAACCGGATGGTCACTCCCAATGAAGAAGCTTTGAACAGGAGTTCCTTCATAATGAATCCGGAGTGTCTTTCTTCACTCTTGAACAGAATTCCCAGCGATAATGTATTATGAATATCTGCCTGGCCGATGTCAAGGATCGTAGCATCATATTTGGCAAGGATTTCAGTCACAGAAGCAGTCAGTCCCGGACGATCTTCGCCGGTAACTCGAATCAGAATCAATTCAGTATTTGATGGTTGCATAAAAAATAGACTTTAACTCTGCAAAAGTAGAGAAAAAAGTTCGTTTTTATGCTAAATAACATAAAAAGTTATACCCAAAAAGTGAGATTTTTGCTTATTTGCTTGGAAGTTAATTTAATATTTACTTACCTTTGCACCCGGTTTCAAAAATAAAGGCTCTGATAATCAGCGGATTCCTCTTCGCCTGATGCCTGAAAAGACAACGTTTCGGGAAGAAACCACTGTTTAAGGACAGTCCCGGATAGTATTAACTAAAACCGAATTACATGAAGCATGTAAAATGGATTTTTGTTGTATTACTAATTTGTTCCTTGACCGCTTTCGTTGAGAAAGACAAACCTACCGGAGGTTTGAGTGAGGGCGACGTAGCCCCTGATTTTAAGATCGAATCTACGTCAAATGAGCAACCCGCCTTTAAGTTGGGAAATTTGAAAGGCAAATATGTGTTGCTAAGTTTTTGGGCAAGTTATGACGCGCAGTCCCGGATGCAAAACGTAAGTTTAAGCAATGCGCTTCGTTCTTCTCATAATGTGGAAATGGTTTCTGTTTCATTTGACGAATATCAGTCAATATTTAAGGAAACCGTTCGTAAGGACCAAATAGTTACGCCCACTTGTTTCGTGGAAACAGAAGGCGAGGACTCCAGATTATTTAAAAAGTACCGTTTGAATCGGGGGTTCACAAACT
>OOBI01001436.1_pt1 | contig 12372 bp, 10 predicted proteins | sample 1671081 | NCBI WGS metagenome assembly OOBI01 (sample SAMN06348120, study PRJEB24527) | human gut metagenome | biome: human gut; feature: ankylosing spondylitis patient; material: feces | host: Homo sapiens | place: China | collected 2015-10 | reverse complement strand
CTGCCAAGAAAACCGCCCCGGAGGAATTGTGTCAATTTGACACAATTCCTCCCACTGCCACAGAAGCAAGCGTTCGTAAGCAGATTGCAGAGCGGAACAATGTCAGCGAATCCTACGTTGCCCGTTCTGAAAAATTCATGTGTGGCGTAGAGATCATGGAACAGATGGTGCCCGGTATGCAGGAGAAAATCCTGTCCGGGCAATTCAAAGTCCGTGATGCCGATATGCACCGCCTCGCCAGAGCTGATTTTCCGAACCGCAAGCAGATCGTGCACGAGATTCTGCACCCGGAAGACCGTCCCGCTCCGCAGTCGAGCTACTCACACTACTCTGGAATCAACTACTCCGCGCTGGAAGTCGCTGTTCGGCGGATTCAGCAGGACTTTGATTTTTTGATGAGATACTTGCCTAAGCTGCCAGACGATTCCTACGCCAAAACTGAAACGCTAAAAATCCTCAAGCAGCACAAAGCGTATATGGCACAGTTTGAAGAAATGCTGAACGATAAAGAAATCGCATAACGACAGGCACTTGTAAGCCATCAATGAGCCACCAGCCGCAAGTGCAGGGTGGAAAACTTCCGCGCCCTTGCGCCTGATAAAAATTGGAACTTTGATTTTCTCGCCCGACTTTGCCACGGTGGGACGATCAAAGGAGCGTGCGTTTGAACAAAAAGAAAAAGTCCACAAACACTTCCCCTTACCCCGATGAAGTCATTGACCGTCTGGCGCGGGCATTCTATCCGGCCATCCTTGCCTGCTGGAACAGCGAGGAAGGTCAGCGGGAGTTTGCCGCATGGCAGGCGGAACAGGCTCATCATACAACCAACGAAAAACAGGAAGTTCCCGTTGGGGAACTCCCTGCTGTACATATCGCTATTGTCTGTGGCTTTTGGCGGGGTGCGTCCTATTCAGGGGCGCACCCTGTTTTTTGCTTTGTCAGAAGTTTATCATTTTTCTTGACCTTTGAGATTGGATAGTATTTAATAAAATTAGTCTTATCGTTTCAAAACAAAGTAGGAGAGTGATTCAATCAATGCCTTTATCTACCGAAGAATACGCCAATCTTGATAAGAAAATTCGTGACACAGGTTTTTTCTCGGAATATCTGCCACCGTGCTTTCAACTAAATTCAGATGTCTTTCATCACTTGCCGGGGGCTAAATGCGACTTGATTCCTCCATACAATTTCAATATGAGCCGCTTTAATCAAAATGATGCTCGGCGAACGATTAGTATTCCAGAGATTGGTGCATATGCAGTGACTCACGCTTATATGAAAGACCACCACATCATCAAAGATTTGGTAGAATTTACCGCAGGCAATGATTGTTCTTTTTCTCCTATTTTAGGGGAAGACAATTCGATTATGCGTCATGAACAGTCCTATGGTTTAGCTGGAGCGATGAGAGAAGAAAATGGTCAAATTCCATCAAACTATATTTCAAATCTTGCTACGAAAATAATTAGAGCAAGTGGCGCAAAAAAAGTTTTAAAACTTGATATTTCAAATTTTTTCTCAAGTTTTTATCTTCATATGATTCCTGTGATTATTTTGGGATTAGATGAGACAAATATTCAATATCATCATCACCAAAATAATGAAGAATCAAGCGAACTTTACAAAACATACAGTGACTTGGATTCAATTTATCGTAGACAAAATTTGAATCAAACCAACGGACTTCTTGTTGGACCACTTTCCTCGAAAATCATAGCAGAAGGCATGATGACAAGGATAGATCAAGACCTTCATGAACTGGGGCTAAATTATTCTCGATATGTCGATGATTATGAGGTGTATCTTCACTCCGATGATGAAGAGCAGGTCATTAGTAAATTTGCAAGTGTATTAAAAAAATATGGTTTCACACTGAACTATGAAAAAACCGAGATTCTCGATTTCCCATACTATGTAAGTGAAAATCTAGAAAAGGTCATATCTTCATATAGAGAAGTTTTGAGTGTTAGACCAGATACATCTAGTGTTCCGGATTTAATGAGTTTATTTAATAGCTTTTTTAATTTTGAAATCTCCGGAACGAAAGGTGCGATTCGTTATCTTCTTAAAAGCATAGAAGCTGCTCCTATTCACTTTCAGGTGGAACAGGATAAAAAATTGTATCGAGCGTACTTGTTTACAATTCTTACCAATAATGACCGATCTCTTACAAAAGCTTGTTCTTTAATTCTTAAAAGCGTTGAATCGGAACCGTTAGACGCTCACGAAAAAGAACAATTATCAACAATGCTTTTAGCCTGTCTCTCTAAAGAATATGATCTGGAGGTTATATGGATTCTCTATATTTTATTAGAGACCCAAACTCTCTCCACCGGAAATTCTCTGATCGATAAGATCGTTGCAAGTTCGAATGAGCTTGCACAAATAATGTTACTAAGAAAAGGTATTCTATCAGATTCTCAAAAGCATATACTTTCCGAAAACGCTCGCTCGTGGATTCTTATATATGAACTTTACACTGAGGGCATACTTTCCGAGGAAAATCTCATCAGAAAGCTAAATCTCAGTAAAAATCTTATTATGTACAGAAAAATGAAAACAAATCATGTGCATTTTTGCTACTGATTCTTGCATTTTTGTCTATTAAGAGAAGGACGTGCTGCGTTTTGTGCGGCACGTCTTTCTCTTATCTCAATCTTCTAACCCATGACTTCCAGCCACATTCTTCAAATATTCCTCCGGATCACCATTCAAAATCAAATCCGCATAGCTCAGAGGGGCGTTGTAAATGAGGTAGTCCAGTTCGGTCTGCTGTGCCATGGTCACATCCAGCGCATCCTCGACCCCAGTGCAGTCAATAGAGATTTTTCTCCCATTCCGGAGCAGCAGCTCCACACAGCCGGTGTCCATGTTAAACTTGCAGGCTCTTGCATCGTACTTCATGTTCGTGTCCTTTCTGCCTTACGGCACCTTTACAGTTGTGACTTTCGTGATACGTCTTTTTTGATAAGGTTTTGGACACACAGCCGTTTGGAACGAGCCAGAATTGTCATTCCCGAAGAAAACGAAAAATCCGAACCCTTCTCCTATCGAGAAAAGGTTCGGATTTTCATTGTTTGGTGCGGATAAGAGGACTTGAACCTCCACCGAGTTGCCCCGATTAGAACCTGAATCTAACGCGTCTGCCAATTCCGCCATATCCGCATATTCTGTTTTGTTCGTGGGCCGTTCGGCTCGGAACGTTAGTTATTATACCATGGAATCCGGAATTGTCAAGCGCAATTTCAAAAAAAGTTGTACTTTTCGGTAGGAAGCGGAAAAGCAACGAAAATACGTGTTAAAATGGGCCGGAAAAGCAAAAAATCAGACCGGAAACCTTTCGGCTTCCGGTCTGATTCCTAGCAGGGTGCCTTGTGGGACTCGAACCCACGGTCTCCAGATCCACAATCTGGCGCGTTAACCGACTACGCTATGGGCACCATATCAATGCGCCCGAAGGGACTCGAACCCCCGGCCCACTGCTTAGAAGGCAGTTGCTCTATCCACCTGAGCTACGGGCGCACGTTGTTATCCCATGGGGTACTTATCTGGCGGCAGTGTGCGTTCGGCACACGCTGCGAGAAGTATAATACCATACGCATAGGCTTCTGTCAAGCGGAATTTCAAATTTTTTTGGATTTTCCGGCGCAGGGGGCATTCTGGGGTCACAGCAGCCACATTCCGGCGGCCCCAAGGGCAAAGCCGAGCAGAGCACCGGCGGCCACATCCCGGACATAGTGCGCCCCGGCAAGCACCCGCAGGGCGCAGATGAGCAGGGCCACCACCACCATGCAGGCCCCGGCGGCGGGGTAGAAGTAGCACCACACGGCGGCCAGCACGGCGGCGCTCAGGGCGTGGCGGGAGGGGAAGGACTTGCCGTGGGTCTCCTTGGGCACCAGCGGCGTGAAGCCGGGCTGCTCATACGGGCGGGGAAAGTTCAGCCTGGCCCGCAGGAGCGTGCCGCCCAGAAAGACGAAGGCCGGCACAAAGACTGCCCGGGCGATGAGCTGCATAAAATCCAGAGCGGCGGCGCGGTTTGCGGAGAGCAGTCGGAACCACCGGACATTCAGCAGCACCAGCAGCAAAGGGTAGCAGGCAAAGGGCACGGCAGGCAGCCAGCGGTTCAGGGCGATCACCAGCTTTTTCAGGGCGGGGCGGGCCTCCAGCCAGCGCAGCAGGGTCTGGTAGCGTTCCGGGGTCATGGTATCCCTCCCTCAAAAACAGGTGTCCAGATAGTTTTCAACATCAAACGGCTCGGGTGTGGAATCTTTGCGCAGGTAGAGCGGGTGATGGGGGTGGCCTTTTTTGCTCCGCTTGCCAAAGGTGACCCACGGGATGTCCCGCTCTCTTGTCAGGGCCACCATCTCCCGCATCAGGCCGGGCAGGTAGTCCCGCTTTTCGATCAGGGTGCCCCATGCGGCCCACATGGTGGGCTCGGTCTCGGCCAGAACGGCCCGCAGCCAGCGCAGGTTCTCGTCGCAGAGGGTGCGGTCCGGCACCCGGTCCATGTCGTTGGGGTCGGTGGCGCGCTGGGGATATACGTTGAACATGATCCAGCTGTCAAAGCCGTTGGCGTTGGCCAGCCGCTCCACACTCTTTAAGGTGGGGTCCAGCGCGCCGGGCTGGGCGGTGCTGGGGTTGATGCCGATGCACACCAGCGGGTGCCTGCCCACCCGGCCCAGCACATAGCGGTAGGGCAGGTAGGTGTGGGGCTCGTAGTACCAGATGCCGCCGGGGTATTCCCCCGCTTTCAGGCGGGGCAGCTGTTCAGTCTGCATGAAAATGTACCTCACAAATATGGTTTCCTATTTATCGTACCTGAAAAATTTCTGTAAATCAACACCTTTGCCGGAGAAAGTCTCCCATAAATCCGAATTTCATGTTATACTGTCCTTAGACCTGTGCCGCAAACACGGCGGCACGGGCCGGGAAAGGAAAACAGGAGCCATTGAAGAAGGGAGTTCTGCTATGGCCATGATAGAAGATTATAGAAGCGCCCTGCGCGCGGGCCAGCGTGCCTACCGTGCCTGTGTGGCGCGCGGCCAGTCGCCGTACCTTGCGGTGCTGGATGATATCCTGAACGGGGTGAACATCGTTGCCCAGGAGCCGCTGGGGCTGGTGGATATCCCCGCCGAGAGCATTGTGGGCACCAAGACCAGCGGACGGCACACAGCCTTTGCGGCCAACTTTATGCCCCTGCTGGAAGAGGACACCGAGTTTGCCATCAAGTGGTCGAATCTCTGCGAGGCCCATCTGGAAGAAGGCATCCACACCCCCATCATTGCCTACGAATACCTGAACAAGTTCTATGTGCAGGAGGGCAACAAGCGGGTATCTGTCCTCAAATACTACGAGGCGGTCACCATTCCGGGCACGGTCACCCGGCTTGTTCCGGCCCGGAATGACACGCTGGAAAACAAGATCTACTACGAGTTTCTCGATTTTTATAAGCTGAGCAAGATCAACAATGTTCAGTTCTCCCGGCTGGGCGGCTATGCAAAGCTGCAGACGCTGGTCTGCAAGGCCGCCAGCGAGGTATGGTCGGATGACGACCGGCTGAACTTCTCAGCCCTGTATACCATGTTCAGCCAGCAGTTCTATGCGCTGGGCGGCTCCGCCCTGGGGCTGACCCCGGGCGACGCGCTGCTGGTGTACCTCTCGGTCTACCGGTATTCGGATGCCTGCCAGTCCACCCCCAGCCAGGTGCGGGAAAACCTGGCCAAGCTGTGGGATGAGATCAAAATCCTGACGGAGCCCCACGCCGTGGAGCTTTCGCTGGAGCCAAAGCCCGGCAGTGAGCCGCTGCTGAACAAGCTGAACATCTTCAGCAAGCCCAGTCAGCTCAAGGTGGTGTTCCTGCACGAGTACAATGCCAAGAACAGCGCCTGGGTGCGGGGCCACGAAAAGGGAATCGAGGCCCTGAAAAAGGCATTCCCGGACCGGCTCGTCATCACCAACCGGGAAAATGTCTCCCCCGAGGTGGACGCGGAGCAGATCATGGAAGAGGTGGCCCACGACAACGCGGACGTGGTGTTCACCACCAGTATCCGGATGCGGCCCGCCTGCCTCAAGGTAGCGGCCCAGCACCCCAAGACCCGGTTCCTGAACTGCTGCCTGAACGCGCCCCATCCGCTGGTGCGCACCTATTACCCCCGCACCTATGAGGCCAACTACCTGCTGGGAATGCTGGCGGGCATCCTGAATCTGACCGACCGGGTGGGCTATGTGGCGGCCAACCCCGTTTACGGTGTGCCTGCGGCCGTCAATGCCTTTGCCCGGGGCCTGCGCACCGTGCGGCCCAACAGCCATATCCTGCTGCGCTGGGCCTGCCTGCAGGAGCCGGGAAAGCCGCTGGATTTCTCCGACTGCCCGGATATCGAGCTGTTCTACGCCTGCAGCCCCTTTGAGCCCACCGGCAGTGCCAGGGAATACGGCCTGTGCCGCCGGATGCCGGATGGCAGCATCCAGCCGGTGGCGCTGCCGGTCTGGAAGTGGGAAGTGTTCTATATCGGCATCATCCGCTCCATCTTCGAGGGCACCTGGGACAGCGGTTCCAGCGGCAAGGCCATCAACTACTGGTGGGGCTTCCACAGTGACGCGGAGCGGCTGGATTACTACGAGACCCTGCCCAAGGGCACGCAGCAGCTGCTCGATCTGCTGGAAAAGAACCTTGCGGCCAACGAGTTTCCCATCTTCCCGGCGGGCATCTTTGCGCAGGGGCATATCCCCAAGGCACCCACTGCAGACACCTACACCCCCAAGGAACTGATGGAGATGGACTGGCTGGGCGAGTGTGTGGAGGGCAGCCTGCCCCGGTACGATCAGCTGGATGTCAGAACGCTGGGCCTGCTGGAGATCAACGGCCTGAGCAGCCTGAAAGAGACGACACTGTAAAAAGCTCAACAGAACGGAGTGTTGCGGACGTGAAGATACTTGCAATTTCCGATACCCCCTCCAAGGCGCTGTGGGACTACTGCTCCCGGGAACGCCTGGCCGGGGTCGATCTGATCCTCTCCTGCGGGGATCTGCCAAAAAAATACCTCGAATATCTGACAAATTTTACAGCGGCCCCCATTTTGTATGTCCACGGCAACCACGATGGCCGCTACCGCACGGAGGGCGAGCCGGGCGGCTGCATCTGCGTGGACGATCAGGTGTATGTCTGGAAAGGGCTGCGCATCATGGGGCTGGGCGGAAGCATCCGCTACAACCGCGAGGAGACCTTCCAGTACACGGAGCAGGAAATGCGCCGCCGGGTGCGGCGGCTCTGGTTCAAGGCCCACCGGGCGGGCGGCATCGACCTGCTGCTGACCCATTCCCCGGCGGCTGGCCTGAACGATGGCGACGACCGGGCCCACAAGGGCTTTGCCTGCTTCAACGACCTGCTGGAGGAGTACCAGCCCAAGTGGTTCGTGCACGGGCATGTCCACCTGAACTATGATGCCAACCTGCCCCGGGTGTGCACCCACGGCCAGACCACGGTCATCAATGCAACGGAGCGCTATACCTTTGAGATCCCGGACCCGGACCCGGTGGTCCGGAAGCGCTTTTTCTGGAATGACCCGGCATTTCCCACCAAAAACTGAAAAAGGAGAAACACCCAATGGAACAAAATGAGAAGCTGCGGGCGCTGGAGACCCTGCAGAAGAAGCTGTACGCCTACAACTGCGCCTTCAACAGCCTATATCTGGACGCTGTGACCGTGGCCCCCAAGAACACGGCCGAGGGCCGGGGTGTGGCTCTGAGCATTCTGGCCGGTGAACTGCAGAAGCTGATGACCGCCCCCGAGACCCTTGCACTGGTGGAGGAGCTCTATGCCCGGCGGGAGACGCTGGACACCCTCCACCGCCGCGAGGTGGAGGAGCTGCGCCGCAGCTGCCGGCAGCTCACCCGCATCCCCGCCGAGGAGTATATGGCATACAGCGAGCTGACCAACCGCGCCAGTGATGTCTGGCACAAGGCCAAGGAAGAAAACGACTTTGCCTCCTTCTGCCCCATCCTGCAGGAGCTGGTGGAGTATAACCGGAAGTTCGCGGGCTATTATGATGCGGAAAAAGCGCCCTATGATGCCCTGCTGAACGAGTATGAGCGGGGCGTGGACACTCAACAGCTGGACGTGTTCTTTGACACCCTGCGCAAGGGGCTGGTGCCTCTCATCCGGGCCATCGGCGAGAAGCCCCAGATCGATGACAGCTTCCTGCATCTGGAATATCCGGTCGAGCAGCAGAAGGCGTTTGCGGACTATCTCATGGAGGTCATGGGCCTGGACCGCGGCCACTGCGGCCTGGGTGAGACCGAACACCCCTTTACGCTGGAGTTCAACAACAAGGATGTCCGCATCACCACCAACTACGACCTGCACAATGTGGCCTCCTCGATGTATTCCGTTCTCCACGAGGGCGGCCATGCCCTGTATGAGCTGGGCATCCGGGATGACCTGCAGTACACCTGCCTGACCGGCGGTGTGTCCATGGGCGTGCACGAGAGCCAGTCCCGCTTCTACGAGAACCTCATCGGCCGTTCCCGCGCCTTTATCGGGGCCATCTATCCCAAGGTGCAGGAATTCTTCCCCGCACAGCTGGGGAATGTGACTGCGGAGCAGTTCTACCGCGCCGTGAACAAGGTGGAGCCCAGCCTCATCCGCACCGAGTCCGATGAGCTGACTTACTGCCTGCACGTCATGGTGCGGTACGAGATCGAGAAGCAGCTCATTGCGGGCACCCTGACGGCAAAGGAGGTCCCTGCCGCGTGGGCAGAGCTGTACAAGGAGTATCTGGGCGTGGAGGTTCCCAATGACCGCGAGGGCTGCCTGCAGGACAGCCACTGGTCGGGCGGTTCCTTCGGCTACTTCCCGTCTTACGCTCTGGGCAATGCCTACGGTGCCCAGATGCTCCACAATATGGAGCAGGAATTCGATGTGTACGGCGGTGTGGCTCACGGGGATCTCTCCGCCGTCACCGGCTGGCTGCGGGAAAAGGTGCACCAGTACGGCCACCTGCTGGAGCCTGCTGAAGTCGTCAGAAATGCCTGCGGCACCTTTGACGCACACTACTATCTGGATTATCTGACCAAAAAGTATACGGAACTGTACCGCTTGTAATTTGATTGTACAAAACAAAGCCCTCTCAGCCGATTGGCCGGGAGGGCTTTGTTATATATGCTGTTGCAAAGGGCGGCGGGAAGTTTCCCAAAGCAAGTGTCCGCTGGGGTAATGGAATGGCCTGCAACAACAGCGCCCGCCGCCAGTGGCGGAAACAGGAAGCTGTTGTTGGGGCCGCGGCCAGCAAGATGCGAGTGCAAGCGCACGAAGCAGATGCTGGGAGCCGCAACCCGTATTCACTTGCGTGGGAAAGCTTCCCGCCGCCCGCCCATTACTGCTTTGCGAAGATCTTTACTTCATCCTTGTCCATAAAGGCGGCACCGGCGAAACCGGAAGCCTCCAGCTGGCCCAGCTGCTTGCCCAGCTTCTTGGCCTGAGGCAGAACGGTGACGTTGTAGGTGGCGCGCAGCTGTGCGGCTTTGGTCAGCACGGCGGGGAAGTCCACATCGCTGTTGTAGAGCAGGGCGATCTTCTGCTTGGCACCGGGGATCTGGTAACCCTGCTCCAGCAGGATGCCGCAGACGCGCTCGAAGCCGATGGAGAAGCCCACGGCGGGCACCTTGGTGCCCAGGAACTTGCCGATCATGTTGTCGTAGCGGCCGCCGCCAGCCACTGCACCGCTGAACTGCGGGCAGGTGATCTCAAACACCATGCCGGTGTAGTAGCCCTGGCCGCGCACCAGGCTGGGGCAGTAGGCCACATCGAAGCGGCCGTTGGCCATGGCCTTTGCGGTGGCCAGCACATACTTCAGGTCATCGGCAATGGCGGGGTCGGCACAGCGGGAGGCCACAGACTCCAGTGTCACATCACCGGCGGCAATGAAATCGGCCAGCGCGTTGATGGCAGCTTCAGGCAGCTGCTTCTCGGTCAGCTCGGCCTTCACGCCCTCGGCACCGATCTTATCCATCTTGTCAAAGGTGATGCAGACAGAGTCCAGTGTGTCGGCGGCAAAGCCCATGCTCTCCAGCATTCCGCGCAGGATGCGGCGGTCATTGATGTTCACGGTGAAGCCGGTAAAGCCGATGCCCAGCAGGGCACGGGCGGTCACATCGATCAGCTCCACCTCGGCGTTGGGGCTCTCGTCGCCCAGAATGTCGATGTCGCACTGGACGAACTCGCGCAGGCGGCCCTTCTGGGGGCGCTCGGCGCGGAACACGCGGTCGGTCTGGATGACCTTGAAGGGGTGAGGGAGCTTGTCCTTGTTGGCAGCGTAGAAACGGCTCAGGGGCAGGGTCAGATCATAGCGCAGGCCCATGTCGGAGAGCTGCTTGGGGTCGCCGGATCCCAGCGCGCTGGTCAGCTTGTCTCCACGCTTCATCACCTTGAAGATGAGGTTCAGGTTGTCGCCGCCGTCGGATTTGTCCAGGTTCTCCATATCCTCCAGCATGGGGGTGGAGATGCGCTCAAAGCCGGAAGCACGGTAGGTCTCCAGGATCTTGCCCTGGATGTAGTCGCGCAGGGTCTGTTCAGCGGGCAGCAGGTCCCGCATACCCTTCAAAGCCTGTGATTTCATAGTTGGTTCCTCTTTCTCAGCATCCTCACCCTCTCAGTCTCGCATTCGCTCGACAGCTCTCCCAAAGGGAGAGCCAAGGGCAATCCCAGATGAGGCCTTTCAAAGAACCGCCAGAGCCTCCCCCTTTGGGGAGGTGGCAGTGCGTCAGCACTGACGGAGAGGGTGAAGTTATTTTAATTTGAACATCTTTAATTATAAAGAATCATGCCGTTTTGTCAATGAAAAAGGGCACACTGACAGAACGAGGTGATAAAACAGATGAAGCAGTTTACAGCGCGCCACCCCTGGGCGATCCTGGCGGCGGGGGCGGCCATTCAGATCCTGACGGGCCTGCCTGCGGCGTGGGGCGTGTTCCAGCAGCCGGTGATGGACGAGTTCAGCCTGACCGAGGACGGCGCTGGCTATGCGTTCGGCATCCTGATCGCAGCGTTCGGGGTGGGATGCGTCATCGGTGGTTTTTTGCAGGATAAAAAAGGCCCGAGCTGCGCGGCGCTGTGGGGCACCGGCCTGCTCTGCGGCGGGTTCTTTGCGGCGGCCCTCCTGCCCGGGGAGAAGGGGGCGTGGTTTTGGGCAGTGTTCAGCATTCCGGCGGGGCTGGGCACGGCGTTTCTCTACCCGTCCATCCAGTCCTGCGCCCAGAAATGGTACGCCGGGCGCAAGGGCCTTGCCACAGGGGTCATTGGCGGCGCGGTGGGCCTGAGCGGTGCGTTCCTGACCGGATTCGTCCGCACGGCGCTGAAGGGATTTGGCCCGGTGCAGGGGATCCGGGGGGCGTTCTGGGCGCTGGGGGCACTCACGCTGCCGGTCTGCCTTATGGGCAGCGCTCTGCTCACCGACCCGCCCCCGGCAAAGCAGAAGCCCGAGGAGCAGGGCAGGGGAAAGGGCACCCCGGCCCTCGACCTTGCCCCGCTGCAGATGCTCAGAACAAAACAATACTGGCTCTGCGCCGGAGCGGTCTGCTTTTCCACCCCGGCGGTGCTGCTGTTCAGCCCCATCATCTTAAAGCTGGGCATGGAGCGGGGCCTGGACGAGGGCGCTGCCCTGTGGAGTGTGGTGCTGGGCAGCGTGGGCAGCGCGGCGGGCCGCTTGCTGATGCCCCTGCTCAGCGACCGGATCGGCCGCCGCCCCACTGACCTGATTCTGTTCGGCGTGTCGCTGGGGCTTTCAGCGGCCTTCCTGTTCGCACAGGGCTGGCTCGTTGTGGCTGTGTACGCAGGGCTCACCTTCTGCTATTCGGCGCTGGCGGCGGTGCTGCCTTCCCTCTCCACCGACCTGTTCGGCCTGCCCCACGCCGGGGTGAACTACGGCTTTCTGGCGCTGGGACAGAGCGTGGGCAGCCTTGCCTTCCCCTTTGCGGCGAACCTGTGGGGTCTTGCCACCGGGCGGCACTGGCTGGCCATGGCAGGAGCGGCGGCGGGCTTTGTGTGTATCTGGGCGCTCCGGCCTGTCAGGGCCCAACAGCCGCCCAGAAAAAACTGAACCGGACAGCGCAAGATATTCCTTTTGACAAATATGATAGAAATGTGACGAACTGGGCAGTGAAAGCGGTGAAAGTGCTAGTTAGCTGCGAATAACCGTTAAAAATGCTTGTGAAAAAATCCGCAAAACGTCTTGCAAATTCCGCCAAGGTTCTCTATAATAAAACTATGCGTGGTAGTACCGGCGTGGCCGGTCAATGCAAACGGCAGGACACCCCCTGCCAATGGCATCAATTTGTCAAAAGGAGAGTATGATTATGACCTATTCGCAGCAAGTACAG
>OOBI01001431.1_pt1 | contig 12456 bp, 9 predicted proteins | sample 1671081 | NCBI WGS metagenome assembly OOBI01 (sample SAMN06348120, study PRJEB24527) | human gut metagenome | biome: human gut; feature: ankylosing spondylitis patient; material: feces | host: Homo sapiens | place: China | collected 2015-10 | reverse complement strand
CTGTCCCCGGGCGGTGCCATCAGCTATGTGGAAGTGCCCAACATGCAGGACAATCTGGAGGCCGTGATAAGCGTGCTGCAGTTCATCTATGATAACATCATGTACGCTGAACTGAACACCAAGTCCGATTACTGCCAGTGCTGCGGCTACGACGGAGAGATCAAGATCGTTGAGGATGACGGCAAGCTGGTGTGGGAGTGCCCCAAGTGCGGCAACCGTGACCAGAACAAGCTGAACGTTGCCCGCCGCACCTGCGGTTATATCGGCACCCAGTTCTGGAACCAGGGCCGGACACAAGAGATCAAGGATCGGGTGCTGCATCTGTAACCCTCTCAGTCAACGCTTCGCATTGACAGCTCCCCCGAGAGGGGGAGCTTTTTATATGGAGTTTTATCTATGAATTACGCAACAATTAAGTATTACGACATTGCCAATGGGCCGGGGGTGCGCACCAGCATCTTTGTTTCGGGCTGCAGGCACCACTGCCCGGGCTGCTTCAACGAAGTGGCATGGGATTTCGGGTACGGTCAGCCCTTCGGCAAAGCCGTGCGCAACGAGATCTTTGCATCCTGCCAGCCCGACTATATTGCAGGCATCTCCCTGCTGGGCGGTGAGCCTTTTGAGCCGGAGAATCAGCGGGAACTGTTGCCCTTTGTCCGCAACTTCAGGGCGATGTACCCGAATAAGAGCGTCTGGTGCTATTCTGGCTACACCTGGGAGCAGCTGACCGACAGTGTTCCCTGCCCGGCCCGCTGTGAGGTCACCGATGAGCTGCTGAGCCTGCTGGATGTTCTGGTGGATGGCCGCTTTGTGGAAGCCCAGCACGATATCTCCCTGCGCTTCCGGGGCAGCTCCAACCAGCGGCTTCTGGATGTGCCCAAGAGCCTTGCCGCAAAGTCCCCCGTCTGGTGGGAGGATGAACAGGTGTTTGCTACCCATAGCATGTAAACCTCTCAGTCGCGCTAACGCGCGCCAGCGTACGGGTTGCGGCTCCCAGCGTCCGCTTCGTGCAAGGTTTTGCACTTGCGTCCTGCTGGCCGCTGCCCCAACAACTCCTCCCTGCTTCCGCCACTGGCGGCGGTCGTCGTCGTTGCCCTAGTAGGGGAGCCCTTGGCATAGCAATACACTTTCACGCAATAAAACAACGCCCGATTTTCAACGCTCTATACAAAGTGAGTGGAAAACCGGGCGTTTTATTATTTAACGGGATGATACCATATCCTCGATGACACCCAGGAACTCCTGCCCGTAGCGGGCGGCCTTTTTCTCGCCCACACCGGGGATATTGAGCAATTCCTCCACGCTCAGGGGCTTTTTCAGCGCCATCTGGCGAAGGGTGGAATCGTTGAACACCATATAGGCAGGGAGCTTCTGCTTTGCGGCCAGCCGCTTGCGCAGGGCATAGAGGGCCGCCAGCAGCTTCTCGTCTGCTTCGCTGAGGGCATCTTCGTCGGCACGGCGGCGGGAGGCCGAGGCCAGCCGCTTTGCACTGGCCGCGGCGCGCTGGCGGGCTTGTGCCGCCTGCTCCTCTACCTGTTCGGCGGCCTGTGCTGCCAGCAGACAGTTGGAACAGTTCTCGCACTTCTGGGGCGCGGCCTCGCCGAAGTAGCTCAGCAGATACCCCCGCAGGCAGCGCGGCGTGGTGGAGTAGAAGGTCATGTACTTGAGCCGTTCCTCTGCCTTGCGTGCCGCTTCGGCCTTGACATCCGCAGGCAGGCCGTTGTCAGCCTCCATCTCCTTGTCGATGAAGAACCGGATGGTGCGCACATCGGTGCCGGAATAGAGCAGGGTGCAGCGGGCTGGCTCCCCGTCACGGCCCGCGCGGCCCGCCTCCTGATAATAGCTCTCCAGATCCTTGGGCATATTATAATGGATCACGAACCGGACGTTTGGCTTATCGATGCCCATGCCGAAGGCATTGGTCGCCACCATGATCTGCACCCGGTCATAGAGGAAATCGTCCTGATTCTGCCGCCGGGTATCCGCATCCAGTTTGGCGTGGTAGGCTGCCGCACGGATGCCCCGGCTCTGCAGCAGGCGGGTGGTCTCGTCCACCTGCCGGGTGGTGCTGCAATAGATGATGCCCGCATTGTCCCGCTCCCTGAGCACAAGGTCGAGCAGAACTTTGGGCTTCTCGCTGGGCAGGGCCCTGCGGGTGGCAAAATAGAGGTTGGGCCGGTCGAAGCTGGTGGTCACCTCGTAGGGGGTGTGGAGTTCCAGATGGGTGCGGATGTCCTCCCGCACATGGGCGGTGGCGGTAGCCGTAAAGGCTCCCACCACCGGGCGCTTGGGCAGGCTGTCCACAAATGCCTTGATGCGCAGGTAGCTGGGGCGGAAGTCCTGCCCCCACTGACTGATGCAGTGGGCCTCGTCCACCGTGACCATGCTGATCTCCTGCTCCTGAGCAAACCGCTGGAAACCCGGCATCTCCAGCCGCTCCGGAGCCACATAGATGATCTTATACCACCCCTCCCGGGCGCGGCGGAGCATCAGGGCCTTCTGGTTGTCCGTCAGGCTGTTGTTCAGGAAAGCTGCCGCCACACCGGCCTGTACCAGCGCCCCCACCTGATCCTTCATCAGGCTCACCAGCGGCGAGACCACGATGGTGATGCCCGGCAGCAGCAGGGCCGGCACCTGATAGCAGATGGACTTGCCCGCACCTGTGGGCATCACGGCCAGCACATCCTGCCCGGCCAGCAGGCGGGAGACGATCTCCTCCTGCCCCGAGCGGAAGCTGTCGTAGCCAAAGACTTTTTTCAGAATACTATGCGGACTTTCCATGGTTCCTCCTATCCATACAAAACCGCTCCGTCATTGCTTCGCAATGCCACCTCTCCTAGTAGGAGAGGCAAGTCTTGGCTCCCCTACCAGGGGAGCTGGACGCAAAGCGGCCTGAGAGGTTTATAACCCAACCAGTATACCACAACTCCCCGGATAATTGTAAAACATCTCTGACATTTCCCACGTTCGATAGCATTTCCTGCACAAAAATGCTATAATATGGGTACATATCTCCATCCCGGCCCCTGCCTTGTGCATCTGCCGGAAAAGAGCAAAGGAGTATTTTGTATGGCTCAGAAATTGATCACCTTCGCCGTCCCGTGCTACAACTCGGCGGCATATATGCGCCACTGCATCGAGACCCTGCTCTCCGCCGGGGAGCAGGCCGAGATCATCCTGGTGGACGATGGTTCCACCAAGGATGACACCCCCGCCATCTGCGACGAGTACGCTGCCAAATATCCCACCATCGTCAAGGCCATCCATCAGGAGAACGGCGGCCACGGCGAGGGCGTGAATCAGGGCATCCGCAACGCCACCGGCCTGTATTATAAGGTGGTAGACAGCGACGACTGGCTGGACGAAGCCGCCCTCAGGACCGTGCTGGCCAAGCTGAACACGCTGACTGCCCGGGGCACCGCGCCTGACCTGATGATCTGCAACTATGTCTACGAGCATGTGGAGGACAACACCAGCCACACCGTGCGCTACACCAACGTGTTCCCCCAGAACCGGCTGTTCAACTGGACGCATGTCGGCCACTTCCGGCCCGACCAGAACCTGCTGATGCACTCGGTGATGTACCGCACACAGGTGCTGCGGGACTGCGGCATGGTGCTGCCCAAGCACACCTTCTATGTGGACAACATCTTTGTCTACCAGCCCCTGCCCTTTGTCAAGAGCATGTACTATATGGATCTGGACCTGTACCGCTACTTCATCGGCCGGGCCGACCAGAGCGTGAACGAGAGTGTGATGGTCAAACGGGTGGATCAGCAGCTGCGGGTGACCCGCCACATGATCGACTGCCAGGACCTGGATGCCCTCAAGGGCCAGAAGAAGCTGCGCAGCTATATGCTGCACTACCTCTCCATGATGATGGCCATCAGCGACATCTTCCTTCTGCTGGACGGCAGTGCCGCTGCCAAGCAGAAGGAGAACGAACTGTGGGCCTACCTCAAGGCACACACCAGCGCCGGGGTCTACCGCTCCATCCGCTACGGCTTTGGCGGCGTGACCAACCTGAAGATTCCCAAGGGCGACAAGCTCGTGCTGGGCGGCTACCGCATTGCACAGAAGATTTTTAAATTCAATTAACAAATGTTGCTTTTCCTCCTCAGATAAGATATACTTTTTAACGTATCTTAATTTCTGAGGAGGATCTTATTTTATGGAGCAATTGCTCATCTGCATGTCTCTTTCGCTCATTGCAGGCCTGTTGGCATCCCGTGCAGCGAAAGCGATCCGCCTGCCGGCCGTCACCTCTTATCTGGTGGCAGGACTTCTGCTGGGTCCCTTCTTTCTGGGTCGGCTGGGCCTGAGCAGCTGGGGCTTCGGTTTCGGAAGCCTTGCACAGGTCGAAAGCTACGGCATCATCACGCAGGTGGCACTTGGCTTCATCGCCTTTGTCATCGGCAACGAGTTCCGGCTCAGCGCGCTGGAGAGCATGGGCAGGCAGGCGGTCACTGTGGGCATCCTGCAGGCCGTTATCACCACCGTGCTGGTGGATATCGCTCTGGTGGCCCTGCACTTCGCCCGGCCGGATATCATCTCAATGGCATCCGCCATCACACTGGGTGCCATCGCCTCTGCCACAGCCCCTGCCGCCACCCTGATGGTGGTCAAGCAGTACAAGGCCAGCGGCCCCCTGACCCGCCTGCTGCTGATGGTGGTCGCCATTGACGATGCCGTGGGTCTGGTGCTCTTTTCGGCCTCTTTCGGCATCGCAAACGCGCTGGAGCAGGGCCGCATCGACCCCATCAGCATCCTTCTGGAGCCTCTGGTGGAGATCGTGCTCAGCCTGGGTCTGGGCGCGCTGGCAGGTCTGCTGCTCAACCAGCTGGAGGTCTACTTCCACTCCCGCTCCAAGCGCATGAGCCTTTCGGTGGCCTTTGTGCTGCTGACGGTGGGCCTTTCCATGGTCAGCTTTAAGGTCGGCCCCATCCACTGCAGCTTCTCGCTGCTGTTGGTCTGCATGATGACCGGCACCGTGTTCTGCAACATCTGTCCCACTTCCGATGAGCTGATGGACCGCCTGGACCGCTGGGTAAGCCCGGTGAACATCCTGTTCTTTGTGCTCTCCGGCGCGGAGCTGGACCTGAACATCCTTGCAAACCCCATGGCCCTGCTCATTGGTGCCGTCTATATCGCTTCCCGCTCTCTGGGCAAGATCTCCGGCTCCTATGTCAGCTGCAAGGCCACCCGCTGCAGTGAGAAGATTCAGAAGTATCTGGGCATCACCCTGCTGCCGCAGGCCGGTGTGGCGCTGGGCATGGCCGCCGAGGCTGCAGAGCTTTCCGATGGCCACATGGTGCGCAACGTGGTGCTCTTCTCGGTGCTGGTGTACGAGCTGGTCGGCCCGACCCTGGCCAAGATCAGCCTGACCGCCGCAGGCGAGATCATTCCCGAGGGCCGCACGAGCGCCCGTACCACCAACAAGCCGGAGGAGCCGGTCAGCGTGGAGTAACCTCTCTCACAGGGCTTGGCTCCCCTATCAGGGGAGTTGCCGCCGCAGGCGGCTGAGAGGTTTTATACACTACAAAAGCCGCTGCACAGTTGTTACGCTGTGCAGCGGCTTTCTGTTTTCTCTTTATTTCAGCACGATCTCATCGTTCTCAGCATCCACGATCAGGGTGGAGCCGGAAACAAGGGTACCGTCGATGATCTTTTCAGCGGCGGGGTCTTCCACAGCCTTGCGGATGGTCCGGCGCAGGTCGCGGGCACCAAACTTGCCGCCCTGGCTCTTGTGCACCAGCGCTGCCAGTGCCGCCGGAGTATAGCTGTAGGCAATGCCCTTGGCCTCCATGCTGGGCTTGTACTCGTCCAGCATCAGGGCGGCAATGCCCTGCAGGGTCTCCTCGCTCAGCGGCTTGAAGGTGATGACCTCATCCACGCGGCCCAAAAACTCGGGGCGGAGGAACTGGCTCAGCGCCTTGCGGCTCTTTTCCTCGTTCCGCTCCTCCTCGCTGCGGTTGAAGCCCAGACTTGCGGTGGTCTGGTCGCTGCTGCCCGCATTGGAGGTCATGCAGATGACGGTGTTGGAGAAATCCACGGTGCGGCCCTGGGCATCGTTGATCTTGCCCTCGTCCAGGATCTGCAGCAGAATATTCATCACATCGGGGTGGGCCTTTTCGATCTCATCGAACAGCACCACGCTGTACGGGCGGCGGCGGACCTTTTCGGTCAGCTGACCCGCCTCCTCGTAGCCCACATAGCCCGGAGGGGAACCGATCATGCGGGACACGGCGTACTTCTCCATATACTCGCTCATATCCAGCCGGATCAGGGGGTCGGGGCCGTCAAAGAGCTGGTTTGCCAGCTGCTTCACCAGCTCCGTCTTGCCCACGCCGGTGGGGCCCACAAAGATAAAGCTGGCCGGACGGCGGCGGCCCGAAAGGTCGGCGCGGCTGCGCTTGACCGCCTGGGCCACCAGATGCACGGCATCGTCCTGACCGATGATCTTCTTTTTCAGCTCGGTCTCAAGGCTGGCGAGCTTTGCATACTCGGTCTCCCGGATCTTCACCGCCGGGATGCCCGTCCACAGCTCAATGACCTTGGCCACATCGTCCATGGTCACCTGGATCTCCCCGGCTGCAGCCTGCTTGGCGGGCAATTCCCGCTCCAGCTGTGCCATCCGGGTCTTGCGCTCTGCCACACGCTCGTAGTCGATGGGCTCGTTCACATCGGCATTTTCCATATCGGCCTCTTCCTGCTTGAGGGTCTCCAGTTCCTTCTGCATGGTCAGGTACTCGGAGATGACCGGGTGGGCCAGATTGCAGCAGGCACAGGCCTCGTCCAGCAGGTCGATGGCCTTGTCGGGCAGGTAGCGGTCGGTGATATACCGCTCGCTCAGGGTCACGGTGGCGTTCAGCACATCGGCGGGCACCTGCACATGGTGGTGCTCCTCGTAGTAGTGCTTGATGCCGCCCATCACGGCCAGCGTATCAGCGACGCTGGGTTCCTCCACCCGCACGGGCTGGAACCGGCGCTCCAGCGCCTGGTCCTTCTCGATATACTTGCGGTACTCGTTGAAGGTGGTGGCACCGATGACCTGGATCTCGCCGCGGGAGAGGGCGGGCTTCAGGATGTTGCCCGCATTCATGGCACCCTCGCTCTCACCGGCAGAGGTAATGGTGTGGATCTCGTCAATGAACAGGATGACATTGCCCGCCGCCTTGACCTCGCTCAGCAGGCCCTTGACCCGCTGCTCGAACTGGCCGCGAAACTGGGTGCCTGCCACAAGGCTGGTCAGGTCGAGCAGGAAGATCTCCTTATCCTGCAGCCCTGCCGGAACCTGCCCCTTGGCAATGCGCTCAGCAATACCCTCGGCAATGGCGGTCTTGCCAACGCCCGCCTCACCAATGAGGCAGGGGTTGTTCTTCTGGCGGCGGCTCAGGATCTGGATGGTGCGGTAGATCTCCCGGTCGCGGCCGATGATATCATCCAGCTTCCCCTCCCGGGCTTTGCGGGTCAGGTTCTCGCAGTAGGTATCCAGAAACTTGCGGCGGGGCGGCTTTTTGTCGTTTTTGCCCGCCTTCTTTTCGTTTTTGCCGTTCTGGGCACCGCCGTTCACCCCCAGCGGGAAGGTGGCGCTGGAGCCGGGCACAAGGTCGCCGTCCTCTTCGCTCTGGTCCGGCTGGCCCATGCCCATCATCATGGAGAAGGGGTTCATGCTGCTCATGTCCCCCATCTCCTGCATCATGTTTTCCATCCGGTCTTCCATGGCATCCATGTCCTCGTCAGACATGCCGAACTGCTTCATCAGATCATCGACCGGCTTGATGTGCATCTCCCGGGCACAGTGCAGGCAGTACCCCTCGTTTTTCATCTGGCCATTTTCCATCCGCTGGACAAAAATAATGGCAGGCCGCTTCTGGCATCGAATGCAGACCATTGTTCCTCCTTTTCCCTCCCCGCTCAGACAAACGGGTTGAACACATTGAATACTTTATAGTAAAGGCTGCCGCTCATCACCGTGTCGTTGAGCATGGTGAGGTTGCCGCCGGTGATCACAATGAGCGCCCAGACCACGCAGAGCACCAGATAGATGTCCACAAGGCTGGCAATGCCGCCCACGCCCCAGCCCAGCCAGTGGTTCACTGCACCGATCACGGGCAGCCTGTTCACCAGCCCCAGCACCGTGACCAGCAGGCTGACCAGCATCCGCAGCAGGGCAAACGCCACAAAGAACAGCACCAGCGAGATCACCGGGGTCAGCAGCGGAGCCAGCACCTTCTGGACGATGGTATCCGCCAGCACAACGGCGTTGTCATTGAGGACGGCAGAGATGGAGCGCTCGCAGGCATCCACGATGGATGCCCGAAACGCCTCGGGCAGAAAGCCCGCGTACCGCTGGGCAATGCCATCCAGACTGACGGCTCCCCCGGCGGCGATATTGGCAGCGATCTGGTCCCGGAAGCTTCCGGCGAGGAAGCGCTCGAACACCTGCCCGGCTGCCCAGCCTGAAAAGGCCCTGGCACCGAACAGGCTGATGAGGCTGCCCGTCAGCTGCACCACCGAGGCCAGAAAGCCTTTGCGGGCATACCGGACGGCCAGCACCAGCCAGACCACCGTACATAGGATATCAAAAATAAATGACGGATTCTTGAACATACGTTTAACCTTATTCCGAACTGGCTCACCCTCTCAGTCACGACTGCCGTCGTGCCAGCTCCCCCAAAGGGGGAGCCAACGCTTCTGACAGGGGAAGCCACAAAATAAATTGCACTCTTTTTCCTCAAAGCCGCAATTGCCTCTCCCTTTGGGAGAGGTGGCAATGCGAAGCATTGACGGAGAGGTTTAGCTCTCAGGGATCTCCAACTTCTGCACCGTGTTGCCGCTGAACAGCAGCAGATCCTTGCTGTTGGCCAGCAATGCCTGCGGGCTGGTGTCAAGGTTCTGGCTCCACTGCTGGGTGCCGGACGCATCAAAACACTCCACGGCGTTATCGGCCAGCAGATAGAACAGGTTCCCCGCCCGGACGATGGAATTTGCCGCCGAGACAGCAGCGCTGAACTGGACATTCAGGTTTTTGTCCAGCGTCACAGCCTGAGAGACCTGCCCCGATGCCAGCAGCAGGGCCACATTGCCTGCCGCGTCCACCGAAACATCCTTCAGCTCCGTGCCCGCAAAATCATAGACCGCACGCTCGCCGCCGCCCGCATTGTAGAGCACGGCCCTGGTATCGTAGACAGCCAGGATCGTGGAAGCAGAGGTCCACCCCAGCCACTGGGGCACACCGCCCTGATTCACCAGACTGACGGGATCGCCCGATGCCAGATTGATGAGGTAGAGGTTGGTCATCACCTGTCCCCCGCTGACGGTGACGGCTGCCGCCGCCAGCTTCCGGCTGTCGGGGGAAAAGGCCATCCGCAGGGGGGTGCCGTCGTTGGAGGTCATGCTCCAGCTGAGCTGCTGCTCCATGGAGGGGCTGTATACCAGTAGCTTTGCCATGCTGGTCTGGTCCTCCGTGACCACAGCCAGCGTGCCATTGTCAGACATGGCGCAGAGGAAAATGCTGTTTTCCAGCTGCTTGGTGTAGAGGTTCTGGGTGCGGCTCTCCACCCGCAGCTCGTTTCCGGAGCGGTTGTAGAGGACAAAGCGGGTCTTGCCCGCGGCCAGCGCCGGGCGGGCATAGCCGCTCTGGATGCTGTTCAGCTTTTTGCCGGTGCGCGACCAGACCACACAGCCCTCGTCCCCCAGCTCCACAAAGCTGCCGGTCAGGGGGGCCATCTGTTCCAGCTCGGCCACACCGGTCTGCTGGGGCCAGCCGGAGCCGGGCAGCAGGGCAATGCGGGCCGTATCGGTCAGGTCCTTCAGGGCCGCCACCGAGCTGCCCGCGATGCCGGTGGCAAACAGCACCACCGCCGTCAACAGCACCAGCAGCACCGCCGTGCGGCGGATGCGCCGGTTCCGCACACGCTGGCGGGCAGCTTCCAGATATTCGACCCGCCCTTCCGAAAGCGGCTCGTCACTCTCCGGACGGTTGCGATTTTTTCTCATAGGTCGTAGTCCACCTTCTCCAAAAATAGCCCCTTCGCGGGCAGCGTCGGCCCGGCCTGGCTGCGGTCCCGGCTGGCAAGGATGCCGGGGATGGCATCGGGCTGCATCCGGCCCGCACCCACCTCACACAGGGTGCCTGCCAGAATGCGCACCATGTTATAGAGGTAGCCGTCCGCTGTCACCTCAATGTCCACCTCGTCGCCCTTCCGGGTCACATGGCAGTCAGTGATGGTGCGCACGGTATCTCCGTGGGCAGCAGCAGAGGAACCCGCCGCGCACAGGGCCAGAAAATCGTGCTTTCCCACAAACTGTTCCGCCGCCCTCTGCATGGCATCCGCATCCAGCCGCCGGGGCACCCGGGTGTAATACTTTTCATCAAAAGGCGAATCGATGGGGTGGTTGTGGATGCGGTACAGGTAGGTCTTGGTATGGGCGGCATAGCGGGCGTGGAACTCCTCCGGCACCACCCGGGCGCACAGCACCCGGATATCCGGGGGCAGGTGCTGGTTGATGGCCAACGGCAGCTTTTCGGGGGGGATGCGGGTCTCCGCGTGGAAGTTCAGCGCAAAGCCCAGCGCGTGGACCCCGGCATCGGTGCGGCTGCACCCCTTGATATCGGGGCGGCTGTGGAGCACCGCTTCCAGCCCATCCTGAAAGGTCTGGGCCACGCTCCGCCCGTTGGGCTGCACCTGAAAGCCGCAGTAGTTGGTGCCATCGTAGGCAAGGGTAAGTAGATAGTTCTGCATGGAACTCCTTCCGTCACGGCTTTGCCGTGCCACCTCCCTCAAAGAGGGAGGCTATAAGGCCCCCTCCTCGAGGGGGCTGTCGCCGCAGGCGACTGGGGGAGTTTTTAAAAATTCGGGAACACCAGTCTCGAGCTCAGGATCACCATAAAGCAGACGATGCACACCGCCAGATCGATATAATCCTGCCGGGTGCAGCGCAGCACCTTCAGGCGGGTGCGGCCATCACCGCCGCGGTAGCAGCGGCACTCCATGGCCATGGCCAGCTCATCGGCGCGGCGGAAGGCCGAGATGAACAGCGGGATAAGCACCGGCACCAGCGCCTTGACGCGCTCCATCATGGAACCGTTGTCCAGCATGGCACCGCGGGCTTTCTGGGCGTTCATGATCTTGTCGGTCTCTTCGATCAGGGTCGGGATAAACCGCAGGGCAATGCTCATCATCATAGCCAGTTCATGCACCGGGAAGTGCAGCCTGCCCAAAGGCTTGAGCAGCTGCTCGATGGCATCCGTCAGCACAATGGGGCTGGTGGTATAGGTCAGGAGGCTGGTGCCCGCGATCAGTGCCATCACGCGCACCGCCATCAGGATGGCATAGCGCAGGCCCTCGGCATAGATGTTCAGCACCCAGAAGTGCACCAGCGGCTCACCCTCGCCCGAAACAAAGAAGAGGTTGAGCACCGCGGTAAAGAGGATGATGGGCAAAATGGGCTTCAGGCTCTTGGTGATGAGCTTGAAGGGGATCTTTGCCACGCCGTACATGGCCACGAGGAACGCAAGGGACAGTGTCAGGCCCAGCGGGTTGGACGCGGCAAACAGCAGGATGATGTAGACGATGGTCAGCACCAGCTTCATGCGGGGGTCGAACTTATGCACAAGGCTGTCGCCCGGGAAGTGCTGGCCGATGGTGATATCTCTCAGCATGTGGCAGCGCCCCCCTTCTTTGCATCCACACGGGGCAGCACAAGGCTTTCGCCTGCGTCCCGGCGCTTCTTGGCTTCCAAAATCGTCTTGACGGCATAGGGCACAGTGTAAACATCCGCCGGGACATCCACACCCATCTCCCGCAGCTTGAGGAAGATCTTTGTGACCTGCGGCACGCTCAGGCCCAGCGCCAGCAGCTCGGGCGCACGGGCGAACACGTTCTCCACGGTGTCATACATGGCGATCTTCTTGTTGCTCATCACCAGCACACGGTCGGCGTATTTGGCAATATCCTCCATGCTGTGGGAGACCAGCAGCACGGTGGTGCCGGTCTTTTTGTGGTACTCCTTGACCTCAGACAGGATCTCGTCCCGGCCCTCGGGGTCCAGACCGGCGGCAGGCTCATCCAGCACCAGAATGCGGGGCTTCATGGCCATCACACCCGCCACGGCCACCCGGCGCTTCTGGCCGCCGGACAGCTCAAAGGGACTGCGCTGCAGCAGCGCCTCATCCAGGCCGACAAAGTCCGCTGCTTCATGCACCCGCCTGTCGATCTCGGCCTCGTCCAGCCCCATGTTTCTGGGGCCAAAAGCGATATCCTTATAGCAAGTCTCCTCAAACAGCTGGTACTCCGGGTACTGGAACACCAGACCGGTGAGGAAACGGAATTCCCGGATCTTTTCCGGCTCGGCCCACAGGTCACGGCCATCGATGATGATGTGGCCGCTGGTGGGCTTGTTCAGGCCGTTCATGTGGGTGATGAGGGTGCTCTTGCCGGAGCCGGTGGC
>OOBI01001426.1_pt1 | contig 12514 bp, 8 predicted proteins | sample 1671081 | NCBI WGS metagenome assembly OOBI01 (sample SAMN06348120, study PRJEB24527) | human gut metagenome | biome: human gut; feature: ankylosing spondylitis patient; material: feces | host: Homo sapiens | place: China | collected 2015-10 | reverse complement strand
AATTTCTTCGTAAGACGCTGCACTTCCGTCTGTCATTTTTTCATTTGGAAGCTGATATTTTTCTGCCACATAAGCTTTCTTTCCCTGAAAAGCTCCGCCTATTACCAGTCTCATCTCTCATCCTCCTATGATTTGTCCAATTACTGCGGATAAGGCAATCACCAACTCACATATCTGTATATGAAACCCTGCCAGGTCTCCGGTAATTCCACCAAATTGTTTCATGGACATTTTATAATAATAAAGATACTCACAGCCTGCCCCAACCAATACACAAAGCCCAATCAGCGGTCTGACTGCAATCATGAAAAGGATTGAAAGTACTGCCACGATAACAGAAACCACTTTGACTGTATTTTTCTGTGCTCCGTCAGAAAATGTTGCTGCAAGTCCCGTATTCTTCGCCATTGGAAATGTTGCAATAGACAATGCTCCCAGCGCTCTTGATAAGACAAAGCCAATGCAGATAACCGGAAGGCTTCTTACTGTCATTTCACTGTAAACACCAAAATATAAAAGGAAATAGCAGATTCCCACAATAATTGCAAATGCTCCTGCATTGGAATCTTTTAAAATCTCTAATTTTTTTTCTCTTGGCTGATAAGAATTTAATGCATCTGATGTATCAAGCAGTCCATCTAAATGAATCCCTCCACTTACCAACACCGGAATCAAAACAAGGATGACTGTATAAAAATTATGGCTGTGTACAAACAGTCCTGCATATGTTCCCCAAATCCAGCTTAAAAATCCAATGACCGCTCCGATTAACGGAAGAAAACACATCACATAACGCATATTTTCTTTACTCCACTCACTTTGCGGCATTGGAATTTTAGAATACATAGAAAATGCAATTTTAAAACTGTTTGCAAGCTGACCTGCCGTTGTTGTTTTCTTTTCATTTTTCTGTGCCATTTTTCTTCTCCCGGATAACTCCTTTTTGATTCTTTCTCTCAACTGGTATTCCATAAACCACTTCTGCCACCGCTTTTGCACGCTTTGCCAGCTCCTGATTGATTTTTCCAAGATAACTCTGATATCGTTTCGTTTCTTCATCATAGTCAATTCCATCTGAAAAAATCTCATTTGTAACGATCACCACATGAGCAGCCTGTTCCAGCAGATTCTCAATCCCTTTTGTAACTTCCGAAACTGTCCGGTCATGGGCTCCCTGCTCTTCAAACATTTCATTTGCCACCAGATTCGACATACATTCCAGAAGCACCACACATCCGGCAGGCAGTTTCACATTTTTGAGCCCTGTATAGCACTCAACTGTCTCGAAACCTTTTCCTGCACGCATCTTTTGGTGTCTCTCGATTCTTTTATGGCTCTCTTCATCAAAAGGGTGCATGGTCGCTATGTAAATCCTCTGTGCATCTCCGAAAGAAAGCACCCTGTCTTCCGCAAAAGCAGATTTTCCGCTCCCGCTTCCCCCTGTCACAAGCGTCAGCATTATTTCAACTCCTCATACTGTTCCACATGGATATCATCAAAAGTACTCATAGAATGATAAACCGCTGCTGCCAGATCAAGGATCGGGAATAGTGCCACAGCTCCGGTTCCCTCGCCCAGGCACATGCCTGCGTGGATGATCGCTTCCTTGCCAAGCTCCTTCAGGATCAGATGTGCTGCAGGCTCTTTGGATACATGAGACGCAATGATATGATCACTTACCTGCGGGCAGATCTTTATTGCGATCAGTGCAGATACGCAGGAAATAAATCCGTCCATGACTACAGGAATACCATAAACCGCACCTCCCAGAAAGACACCTGCCATTCCAGCGATATCAAGACCGCCTACCTTTGCCAGAACATCAATGGCATCCTCAGGATCCGGTTTATTTAATGCAATGGCTTTTTTGATCGCATTGATCTTGCGCACAAGTCCCTCGCTGGTCAGACCTGCGCCGCGCCCTGTCATCTCTTCCACCGGCTGTTTCAATAACACAGAAGCAACTGCACTGCTGGTGGTTGTATTTCCGATTCCCATTTCCCCTGTTGCCAGAATCCGGTAGCCCTTATCATTCAGTTCCCTTACCATGTCAATGCCTGCTTCAAGCCCCTTTACAGCCTGTTCTCTTGTCATGGCAGGACCCTTGGTCATATTCTGTGTACCATAGGCAATTTTATGGTCTGTGCGGACTTTTGTGTCCGTCACCATCCCCATATCCACCGGAAAAATCTCCGCATGGTTCTGCTTACACATCACACCGACAGATGTGTCATATTTCAGAAAATTCTCGGCAACGATGGCAGTAACTTCCTGTCCGGTCTGTGTCACACCCTCTTCTACCACGCCATTATCCGCGCACATGGCGATCAGACCTCTCCTGGAAAGATCCACCTCTGCGTTTCCTGTAATTCCCGCGATCTGGATCAAAAGAGTCTCCAGTTTTCCAAGAGAATGCAGTGGTTTCGCAATACTGTCCCATCTTTTCTGTGCAATTTCCATGGCATTGTGATCTAATGGCTTAATCTTTGCAATAGCTTCTTCCAGAGTCATGAGTTTTCCCTCTCTTTTCCTTCATTATTTTGATTTCCCTGTTGTAAACACAAAAAATTTACTGAATACATAATTCAGTATCAACACAATAAACTGTGTCAGGAATTTCCCGATCATATCATTAAGCCCCATCACTGACACAAGCAGCCATACACCGCCAACCTCGATCACCATAGTGACCAGTCTGGCACTGACAAATTTGCAGAATGGCTGAACATGATCCTTCAATGTCTCGCATTTATCCTGAAAAACATACTTCGAATTTACCACATAGGCAAACAGGATCGCCAGGATGATTGAAATAATATTGGCGATATTCAGCTCCACCTTCAGCTTTCTGAGAATGAAAAAGCTGACCAGATTTACCATAGTGGTACATCCGCCAAAGAAAATATAGCGGATAACGGAACTTTCATACATTTTTCTGATCCATTGCTTCATAAAATATATCCTCTCAGTCCTGTATATTTCCATTCTTAATTACTTTTGAAATAATATATCTCGGTCTGCGCTTTACTTCCTCATAAATCTTGGAAATATAATATCCAATGATCCCAAGACTGATCATCATGGCACTTCCCACCAGAAGCAGCACCATCAGCAGGGTGGTATAACCTTCCACTGCAGAACCTGTAAAATACTGCACAAGCGAATAGACCATAAGTACCAGCGAACAGATAAAACATATCGCTCCTGTGATTGTAACAAACTGCAGCGGAAAAGTAGTAAATGCCACTATATTTGTGAACGCATATTTCACCAAAGACCACGGAGACCACTTGGAAACGCCGGCCTCTCTCTCCTGCACCTCAAATTCCACACTGGTAGTCTTATATCCCACCCAGGAAGAGGTAGCCCGAAAGAACATATTCCTCTCAGGCATAGACAGAATACTGTCCACAGCTTTCCTGTCCATCATCTTAAAATCCGAGGCATCCTTCATATTTACCTTAGTTGCCTTAGACATGATATCATAGAAAAATCCGGCACATTCTTTATGTAAAAAGCCCTCTTTTCCTCTGTCTGCCTTCACACCCTCGATCACTTCATAGCCTTCCTGCCACAGCCTGTACATCTCAAGAAGTGTCTGCGGCGGATGCTGCAGGTCACAGTCCATGACAGCCACCACATCTCCACAGGCCTGCGCCAGGCCTGCAAAAATCGCTGCTTCCTTTCCGAAATTTCTGGAAAAAAGAACGCCTGTCACATTCGCATCCCTCTCTCCTGCCTTCTGAATCTCTTCCCATGTCCGGTCGCCGGAACCATCGTTTACAACCACCAGCTCATAGGGAATCTTCGCTTCTGTAAGAACTTCCGCCAGCACCCGACAGGTTTTCCCAACCATCAGCTCCTCATTATATGCCGGAAGTACCACTGATAATTTACTCATGATGTCATTCCTCATTTTGTTTCATTCATATACAACAGACTAGTTTCTCATTCACTGTCTGTTACTCCTGTAAATATTTTCTATAATGTCAGGGGCAAAAGGTTATTTTACTCCTAAGCACTTTACAGCTCCCGCAATTCTTATTTCTACTTTATTATACACAAATTTACAGAAATGTCCATTCCAACAATCTGCATGCTCCAGTGTGTCAAACACTTCACAGGATAGTAGCACGTATATTACTGTTCTCTTCGTTCTCAGTAATGAGACTCAAATTCATCCCAGACTTTCCTGAAGCAATGGAATTTGGATTACTTTTTCTTCCTGAACACCAGCATTACATATATAACCAGCCCCAGAACAGAAAGAAGCATTCCCGCTTTCAGATAAGGTGTGCAATATGTAAGGCGTATCTCATGTGAACCAGGTTCCAGTTCCAGAGCCATAAACATGGTATTCGCCTTCTGAAGCTTCGTTTCTTTCCCGTCCACATAAGCCGTAAATCCCTTACTGTACGGAACAGACAACACAAGAGCTTTCTTTTCGGAAACACTGATATCCCCTGTAATCTCATTCGTTCCCATTTTTACATTCTCGAGAGCTTCTTCACCCAGCTTCACAGTTTTTTCCTCAATCCCCTGCACCGGCTGACTCACAACCCTTAATTTATCATAGGTATAAACACCCGTATTGGCAAAGGTGATCGTCATAGTACGAACTCCTGATCTGGAATATCCCATATTGCAGAGAAAATCATGCCGTCCACTGTAGGCATTATACTTATCCGTAAAAATCTTTATGGTCTTGGTCACATCATTGGAGCTGACTGTCATAGCCGCTTCCTTTGATTCCTTCCAGTATCGCCACCGGCTGTCCTCATCAAGAACCTTATTTTGGTCATACTCAGACATCTTCTTCCACTGACTGTTACCAATCAGTTCTCTCGGTGAAAGACTGTCATAATCCAGATTATCTGCGATCAGGTAATTCTCACTGTCCGTAAGACCATGGAACACAAGCTTCAGCTGCGCCCCTTCCTTCGTCACCCTGATTGCTCCCTTAGACAGAGCACAACCATCCCCTGTCTCCATACGATACTGGATATTCTCATTATCAGCATCAACAGATGCCTCAGGCAGTGTACTCTCCTCAAGCACCACACCGTCCATCAAAGCCTGCTGCTTTTTTACCACATCCATTTTCTCATATTCCGATTCAGGAATATAACTGTCATAAGTATAACCCAGTGGCAGTGCATTCTCATTCTCATAAGCCCTGCACTCACTTTTTCCCTTTCCTGCAGAGCCCTTCTCTTTATTATATCCATAGGAAAGATAGCGGAAATTATCACCACTTATCACAAAATATTTCACAGAAGCCAGCCTGTCCAGAATCGTCCTTCCGTCCAGGTTCTCATAATGCTGCTCCCATGGCGTATTCAGATACATTTCACTGAAAAAATCACTGATACTGCTGTTTGCAAGACTGAAATAATAAGCAGTACTGTTCGTACCCATATACATAGAAGTATTATCATAGGGCAATGCCCCATACTGGTCATAACGATAGACACCTGAATCCCCGGCAGCAAGAACCGCCTTATCCGTATTCGACTCCAGCTTATCCAGCGACTCCTCTTCGGCTGCAAACTCTGACAGATAATCCTTCTCATAAGAATACTGATAAGAAACATTCAACATAATGCTCACCACAAGCAAAGCACTGAGAAGCCCGCACATATACTTCCCCTGCAGAAAAATATTTCCAAAAGAAGTAACCGTAAACACAGCCAATACCAGAACCAGCACACCTGCCATATTTCTCTGCGTTCTGGCAGCTTTCGCAAACAGAGCCAGCACACAATACGCCACCGTCATGACAAAAATCTTCTTCTTTTCCCTCACAGTCAGAGTAAACAGCTCAGGATACGCCTTCACAAAAATATACGCGATCATCATCCCATAAGCCCAGATCCACCTGTTGGACACATAAGAGAAACCATTGAGCACATGCCCTGCAAAAGGCACCAGCAAGAACAGATTCAACAGCCCAAATCCTAATTTCAGATCCAGGTACTTCTTCTTCCTGGAAAAAAGCACAAACACACCCGCCATAGCAACAGCAGAATACCCGGCAACCCCCCACTGGATCATATTCTCCCCGATCAGATCACCCAGATACTTCTCATAATAAATTTTATCATATAAAAGCGGCACATAATTCTCAGCCTGAAACCTGTCCGTACCAAAAATCGTCATGACCACCGGAAGAAAAATAACCGCCGCGATCATCAAAGCCACCGCATAATAGCCGATAAACTTCACCAGCCATCCCAGAACATCCTTCACACTTCTCTCACTGAAAATCCCAAAATACCGGAAAGCCGCATAAATAAACATAAAAATACAGATCATATAAAAGAAATAGAAATTCGACATAGCCGAAACCGCAGTCGCCCAGATAAACAGCCATGGCTTCTCCCTCTTATAAATCTTATCAATCCCCATCAGAACCAGCGGCAGATAAATCATAGGATTGGAAAAATACGGATGCTTCATAGCCGCATAAATCGTCCATCCCGCAAAAATATAGATCAACGTTCCCATAAACGTCGCCTGCTTCGGATTCTTATGATAAAAACAAAAAACACTAAAAGAAATCCCCGCCAGATAAATCCTCAGAAAAATCAGAACCTCATACAAAACCTCCGTCTTATCCGCCGGCACAAACACAGACAACAAAGTCAGCGGATCCCCGATCACATAATAATGCAGCGTCGTAAGAATATCCGAACCATACCCGATATTCATATCCCACATAGGCAATTCCAGCTTATGCTCTACAAAAATCGTATGCAGAACCTCCCTCAGATACCGCCCATAATACGCCAGAGAATTCAAATGCTGCGGAATCCCGTCATGACTCCACACCAAAGACTTCCCATTCCCCGCAAACTGATAATAAATAAACCCCGCAATAACCCCAAATACAAGCGTATATAATAAGTAGAAATCCTTCTTACTATCCCTGCTCACAAATCTCCTCATAACCGCTCCTTCATATTCTATCATTCTAAACCGAGTTATAAAGTTCTCACTGATTATAGACAAATATCCAATACTTGTCAAATTTATAGCCAACATTATTTTATTGTTTAAGAACGACAAAAGTATTTAAATCAGCCAGCATCCAGTCAGGACATGAAATAACTTCTGGAATGACAGAACATCTGAGGCGAATCTCGAGGGTTCATGTAATTTCTTAGTATTTGGAAAGCCGCGTTATTCAGAAATCGCTCACTGTCTGAGCCGCAGGCGAGTTTGAGCGATTTCTGAATGCTTTTAGTGGCTTTTCAAATGCTTAGAAATTCAGTGGTTCCGAAACTGAGCCCCAGAAGTTATTTCATTTTCTGACGTCCCTTATAAAAAGGACCGCGATACAAAAGTACCGCGGCCCATATATCGTCTGGACACTATAAATAGCTCTATCTATTTATTTTATATTATTGTTTATCAATCGTTCAAAAACCGAAAAGATTATTCAGCGCTATGAAGAGCGATCAGCTTCTGCAGATATTCAAATCTAGCCTTAGCCTCAGCCTCATTCTTAGCAAACAGTCTTGCAGCCTTCTCAGGATTCTGACGTTTCAGAGAGTTGTAACGAACCTCACCGTCAAGGAATGCCTGATAATCTTCCATGCTCGGAGCCTTGGAATCAAGAGAGAACTTGTTTCCTTCAGCTGCAGGATTGAATCTGAAGTTATGCCAGTATCCAACCTTAACTGCTAATTCTTCCTCTGTCTGAGCTTTTGCCATACCTTTCTTAATACCATGGTTGATACATGGAGCATAAGCGATGATCAGAGATGGTCCCGGATAAGCCTCAGCCTCTGCAATAGCTTTTACAGTCTGGTTGAAGTCAGCACCCATGGAAATCTGAGCAACGTATACATAGCCATAGCTCATAGCGATGGAAGCCATATCTTTCTTCTTAGTCTCTTTACCGCCTGCAGCGAACTGAGCGATAGCACCTGTAGGTGTAGACTTGGAAGACTGTCCACCTGTGTTAGAGTAAACCTCTGTATCGAATACCATAACGTTGATGTCACGTCCACTAGCGATATCGTAAGCCCATCCGTCACCACCGAAGATCCACTGGGATTTCTTAGCCAGGAAATCTTTCTGAGCAAGGATTTCTTTTGCTTTGTCACATCCGCAAGCTTCAAGAGCAGCAACAAGTTTGTCTGTAGCAGCGCCGTTTGTAGCACCTACAGCAAATGTATCCAGCCATTCCTGACCAGCTGCCTTAACGTCTTCGTTTGTTCCGTTAGCAACAACGTCTTCAACTTTTGCTTTTAAGCCATCGCGGATAGCTCTCTGAGCAAGAAGCATACCATAACCAAACTCAGCGTTATCTTCGAACAGAGAGTTGGACCATGCAGGGCCCTGTCCCTTAGCGTTTACTGTGTATGGTGTAGATGGTGAGGAGTTACCCCAGATAGAAGAACATCCTGTTGCGTTTGCGATGTACATTCTGTCACCGAACAGCTGAGTGATCAGTTTAGCGTATGGTGTTTCACCACATCCTGCACAAGCTCCAGAGAACTCAAGCAGAGGCTGTTTGAACTGGCTGCCTTTAACAGTTGCTTCTTTAAATTTAGCGATAACATCTTCTTTAACCGGCAGTTTAACTGTGTAGTCAAAGTATTTCTGCTCGTCTGCGCTTGCTTCAAGGTTTTCCATAGCAAGTGCTTTCGCACCCTTCTTACCTGGGCAAACGTTTACACAAGAACCACATCCTGTACAGTCAAGTGCGGATACGGACATTGTGAATTTATATTCTTTCATACCTGTAAGGTCTAATGTCTTCATGCCTTCAGGAGCATTAGCTGCTTCTTCAGCTGTCAGAGCTACAGGACGGATAACTGCGTGCGGGCAGACATAAGCACATCTGTTACACTGGATACAGTTTTCCGGATTCCATACAGGAACGTTAACTGCGATACCACGTTTTTCGTAAGCGGATGTTCCGGATGGTGTTGTACCATCTACATAATCTTTGAATGCAGATACTGGCAGTGTATTACCTTCCTGAGCAGTAACTTTAGACTGAATATTGTTAACGAAGTCGATAACTTCTTTTCTTCCCTGTTCTGCATGTGTTGTGTCAAGACCTTCGTCTGCTGCTGTTTTCCAGCTTTCCGGAACAGTAACTTCAACGATCTGTTTTGCACCTTCATCGATAGCAGCCCAGTTCTTAGCAACTACATCATCACCCTTACGTCCGTAAGTAGCTTTTGCAGCAGCTTTCATTAAATCAATAGCCTGTTCTTCCGGAATGATTGCAGCCAGTTTGAAGAATGCAGACTGAAGAATTGTATTGATACGTGTAGGACCCATACCTGTTTCAATACCGATTTTAACACCATCAATTACATAGAATTTGATGTTGTGGTTTGCGATAAACGCTTTTACCTGTCCTGGAAGATGTTTTTCAAGTCCTTCCATATCCCATGGGCAGTTTAACAGGAATGTACCACCATCTACTAATTCCTGAACCATGTTGTATTTTCTTACATAAGAAGGATTATGACAAGCAACAAAGTTTGCCTGGTGAATCAGGTAAGTAGATTTGATTGGTTTTTTACCAAAACGAAGGTGAGACATTGTAACACCGCCGGATTTCTTTGAGTCATAATCAAAGTAAGCCTGAGCGTACATATCTGTATTATCACCGATAATCTTGATGGAGTTCTTGTTAGCACCTACAGTACCATCTGCACCCAGACCCCAGAACTTACAGTTGATTGTTCCTTCCGGAGTTGTAACAAGTGCAGCACCTGTTTCCAGAGAAAGATGTGTAACATCATCAACGATACCGATTGTGAATTTTTTCTTTTCTGTGTTATTGTATACAGCAACAATCTGTGCCGGTGTAGTATCTTTAGAACCTAAACCGTAACGACCTGTGAAAATCGGAACTGCATCGAATTTTGTTCCTTTTAATGCTGCAACTACGTCCAGATACAGAGGCTCGCCAAGTGCACCTGGTTCTTTTGTTCTATCTAATACAGAAATCTGTTTTACAGTTTCCGGAATAGCTTCAACTAAAGCTGCTGCGCTGAATGGTCTGTACAGACGAACTTTAACAACACCGACTTTCTGTCCAGCTGCTGTTAAGTAATCGATTGTTTCTTCGATTGTATCATTAACAGAACCCATAGCGATGATTACGTGTTCTGCGTCAGCTGCACCATAGTAGTTGAACAGTTTGTAATCTGTGCCAAGTTTTTCATTTACTTTGTTCATGTATTCCTGTACGATTGCCGGAAGAGCATCGTAGTATGGGTTACATGCTTCTCTTGCCTGGAAGAAGATATCCGGGTTCTGAGCTGAACCTCTCTGACATGGGTGATTTGGATTCAGAGCATTTCTACGGAACTCATCGATTGCATCCATATCTGCCATATCTTTTAAATCTTCATAATCCCATGTTTCAATTTTCTGAATTTCATGAGATGTACGGAATCCGTCGAAGAAGTTGATGAATGGAACTTTACCTTTGATTGCTGCTAAATGTGCAACTGGTGTTAAGTCCATAACTTCCTGTACAGAAGATTCACAAAGCATAGCGCATCCTGTCTGACGACATGCGTATACGTCGGAATGATCACCGAAAATAGAAAGTGCGTGGCTTGCAAGAGCACGAGCTGATACGTTGAATACACCCGGTAACTGCTCACCAGCGATTTTGTAAAGGTTTGGAATCATCAACAGAAGACCCTGTGATGCTGTATATGTTGTAGTCAGGGCACCTGCTGCAAGGGAACCGTGTACAGCACCTGCTGCACCTGCTTCAGACTGCATTTCTGTAACCTGAACTTCCTGTCCAAAAATATTTTTTCTTCCCTGTGTTGCCCATTCGTCTGTAGCTTCTGCCATAACGGATGATGGGGTGATTGGGTAAATTGCTGCAACGTCAGAAAATGCATAAGAAGCATGAGCTGCTGCATGGTTACCATCCATGGTTTTCATCTTTCTAGCCATTTGTTTTTTTCCTCCTTGTAAATTGTTACAACTTTAAACAATTTTCACTTCGCTCTCCGAAGTCTGTCAATAATTATATCACGATTTACAAATTATGTCTATTTTTATAAGAAAAGAAAATGCAATGTTTTCTCAAAAAAACATTTTTATGCTTCTATAATTTTCTTAATTGTCTTAGCACTTAGCTCTCTTATCAGTACTTTCTGAATTCTACATAATTCCTTGTGTACTTTGCAGCCATCTCCCTGATTTCGGACACACGGCTTATCCGGATTCATACATTCAATCATGAAAAATTCCGGCTCAACTGCACGGTAAATATCCATTAAAGTAATCTCATCAATTCCCTTATTTAATGCATAACCTCCATTACTGCCACGATAACTTTTCACAAGTTCGGCTTTTTCCATCTTTTTTAAAATCTTATATACAAAAGCAGGTGTCAACACTTCTTCTTCACAAATCTGTGTCACACAGATTTTCTGACCTCCTGCCAGTGCTCTGACAATACGTACTGCATAATCACATTCTCTGGTAATCAGCATAGCTTCTCCCTTCTTCTTTAACGTACTTTCAGAACCTTTCTGTGCTTGATTTCTGTACTTGATTTCGTGAGAAGATTTTTTGTCAGGTATGCGGCGCATATGTTGATAAAATTCGGGTGCATCCGACGAAAAATCAGCCACAAAAGCAAATACAAGCAAATACAATAAGAACTCCGAGAGTACATTTTATCTATAAAAAATTTTTACTCATTTAGTTCCTGTCATCATTCGACATGCTCTAAGTGCCATCATTATACCTATGTATACTTAATTTATCAAGTATTTTGAAAGAAATGCTTGCAAATTCCCTATTTTACTGTAAAATAGGAAGAGATTATGCACACACAGTTTGTATATAGAAATAAGTGAGGTAAAAACATGATTGCAGCAAATAATGTTACTTTGAGAATTGGAAAAAAAGCACTGTTTGAAGATGTTAATATTAAATTTACCGAGGGAAACTGCTATGGTCTGATTGGTGCCAATGGAGCAGGAAAATCTACATTCCTGAAAATCCTCTCCGGTCAGCTCGAAACTACAAGTGGTGATATCACAATCACTCCTGGTCAGCGTCTCTCTTTCCTTCAGCAGGACCATTTTAAATACGACGCTTATCCGGTACTGGATACTGTAATTATGGGTAACAAGCGTCTTTATGAAATCATGAAAGAAAAAGAAGCCATCTACGCAAAAGAAGATTTTTCTGATGAAGATGGTATCCGTGCCAGCGAACTTGAAGGTGAGTTTGCAGAAATGAACGGATGGGAAGCAGAATCCGATGCTGCCCAGTTATTAAATGGACTTGGAATCGAGACTGAAATTCATTACGCTATTATGGGAGATTTAACAGGAAGCCAGAAAGTCAAAGTTCTGCTTGCACAGGCATTATTTGGAAATCCTGATATTCTGCTTCTCGACGAGCCGACCAACCACTTAGACTTAAACGCAATCGAATGGCTCGAAGAATTCTTAATCAACAGATCGGAAGAGCGTCGTGTAGGGAAAGAGTGTAGATCTCGGTG
>OOBI01001425.1_pt1 | contig 12519 bp, 10 predicted proteins | sample 1671081 | NCBI WGS metagenome assembly OOBI01 (sample SAMN06348120, study PRJEB24527) | human gut metagenome | biome: human gut; feature: ankylosing spondylitis patient; material: feces | host: Homo sapiens | place: China | collected 2015-10 | reverse complement strand
TTTCCGGTGAAAGTAGGACATTGCCAGGCTCCACCATTCAGAACCCCCGATTCCTCACGGAGTCGGGGGTTTTGTTATTCTTAGGTTCCGCATTGCGCCGCGGACCTTTGTTTGCGGCGCTCAGGCCAGAGGAGACTTTATGAGCGGCGATCTTTTCGACGGACTCTACGATACGGCACCCGCCAGCGAGACGACTTCCGCGGCAGAGGGGAACGACGCCCCCAAGGCCGCTTTTGCGCCGCTCGCCGAACGCATGCGCCCGAAGACGCTCGACGAGGTGGTCGGTCAGCAGCATCTGATCGGCCCGGGTGCGCCGCTTCGCGTCGCCTTTGAAAACCACCGTCCCCACTCGATGATCCTCTGGGGCCCTCCTGGCGTCGGCAAGACGACGCTCGCCCGCCTCATGGCGGACGCCTTCGATCTTCCCTTCCTTTCGATTTCCGCGGTGTTGGGCGGCCTCAAGGACATCCGCGAGGCGGTCGACTTCGCAAAGGCCGAACGAAAGGCGACGGGCCGCCCGACGCTTCTCTTCGTCGACGAAGTGCACCGCTTCAACAAGAGTCAGCAGGACGCCTTCCTTCCGCACGTCGAGTCGGGCCTCTTCATCTTCGTGGGCGCCACGACCGAGAATCCTTCCTTTGAAGTCGTAAGCGCGCTGCTCTCCCGCGCCACCGTCTATCAGCTCGAAAGCCTCAAGCCCGAAGAGTCGCGCACGCTTCTTGACCGCGTCATGTCGCGGGAATTTCCGACGCTCAAACTCACCGAAGAGGCCGTCGAAGTCATCGTGGGCCTCTCCGACGGGGATGCCCGTCGTCTGTTGAACGCCGTCGACGTCGCCTGCACCATGGCGAAGGAACGCCGCGTCGAGGAGATCACGGCGGAGTTTCTGCGAAAGACCCTGCCCGCGACGCTGCGGCGCTTCGACAAGGGGGGCGACAATTTCTACGATCAGATCAGCGCCATGCACAAGTCCGTGCGCGGCTCCGACCCGGATGCGGCGCTCTACTGGATGTGCCGGATGCTCGACGGCGGAGCCGATCCCCGCTACATCGCGCGGCGCGTGATCCGCATGGCGATCGAAGACATTTCTCTGGCCGATCCCCGCGCGACGCAGCTCGCCGTCGAAGCGGCCGAAATTTACGAGCGCCTGGGTTCCCCCGAAGGAGAGCTGGCACTTGCGCAGGCGGTCGTGTATCTCGCGGCCGCCCCGAAGAGCAACGCCGTCTACACGGCCTACAACGCGATCCGGTCGTTTGTGAAGAAGGACGGCTCGCGCCCCGTGCCGCTTTACATCCGCAATGCGCCGACGAAACTCATGAAGGAGTTGGGCTACCACGAAGGCTACCGCTACGCGCACGACGAGCCCGGGGCCTTTGCCGCCGGGGAAATCTACCTTCCCGAGGGGCTCGAAGACCAGCGCTGGTACTTCCCGACCGACCGCGGGCTCGAAATCAAGATCGGCGAAAAACTCGATCGGCTTCGCGCCCTGAACGAAGAAGCCCGCCGTCAGGGGAAGGGCCGCAAGCGCTGACGGAGGGGGATCGGGCAAAATCCCCGTGAATTTCTCCCCGATCGCTCCTCAAAAAGAGGACAATAAACAGATTCGCTCCCTCTGAACGGAGTATGCATTCAACTACAAGGCAGGAAAACCATGCTCGACCTCAACATGCTGCGCAAGCAGCTCCCGGAAGTTACGGCCCGCTTGAAGAGCCGCGGCTTCGACTTCCCGGAAACCGAATTCAACGACCTGGAAACGCGCCGCAAGGACGTTCAGACGAAGACCGAAGAACTGCAGGCGGAGCGCAACGCCCTCTCGAAGCAGATCGGCCAGGCCAAGCGCGCCGGTGAAGACGCCTCCGAAATCATGGCCCGCGCCGCGGCCATTCCCGAGAAGCTTTCGGTCCTCGAAAAGGAACTCGAAGAAATCCGCACGAAGTTGAACGACCTTCTCCTTCGCATTCCGAACCTTCCGCACGAATCCGTGCCGGTCGGCAAGGACGAGACGGAAAACGTCGAAGTGCGCCGCTGGGGCACCCCGCGTGAATTCGACTTCCCCGTCAAGGATCACGTCGATGTCGGCGGCCCCCTCGGGATGGACTTCGACACGGCCGCGAAGCTTTCGGGTGCGCGCTTCGTCTTCATGCGCGGCCAGGTCGCGCGTCTCCACCGTGCGCTTGCGCAGTTCATGCTCAACACGCACACGACGGAAAACGGCTACACCGAGTGCTACACCCCCTACATCGTGACCGCCTCGACGATGCAGGGTACGGGTCAGCTTCCGAAGTTCGAAGAAGACCTCTTCGCCGCCAAGAAGGGCGGGGCCTCGAGCGACGCCGAACAGATGTACCTCGTCCCGACCGCCGAAGTGACGCTCACGAACTCCGTTTCGGGTCAGATGCTGAAGGCTTCGGACCTCCCGATCAAGGTGACGGCCCACACGCCCTGCTTCCGTTCCGAAGCCGGCGCCTACGGCCGCGACACCCGCGGCATGATCCGTCAGCACCAGTTCGACAAGGTCGAAATGGTCCGCATCGTCCGTCCGGAAGACTCCTACGACCATCTCGAAGAAATGACGCGCAACGCCGAAGGCATTCTTCAGAAGCTCGGCCTTCCCTACCGCGTCATCACGCTCTGCACGGGCGACATGGGCTTCGGCGCCGCCAAGACCTATGACCTTGAAGTGTGGCTTCCCGCGCAGAACACCTACCGCGAAATCAGTTCCTGCTCCAACTGCGAAGCCTTCCAGGCCCGCCGCATGGGCACGCGCTTCAAGGACGAAAACGGCCGCACGCAGTACGTCCACACCCTGAACGGCTCCGGCCTCGCGGTCGGCCGCACGCTCGTCGCGGTGCTCGAAAACTATCAGAACGCCGACGGCAGCGTGACGGTTCCGGAAGTGCTCCGTCCCTACATGGGCGGCGTCGAAGTTCTTCGCCCCGAAACGAAGTGACTTTCGTAAAGAGGGATATTGACAAGATTTCCAATCTGTGTTAATATTCCTCTTCTCTGGAAGGATGGCAGAGAGGTCGAATGCGCCGGACTCGAAATCCGGTATACGGTTATACCGTATCGTGGGTTCAAATCCCACTCCTTCCGCCAGATTCGAATCCCGGACAGTCTCGCGATTGTCCGGGATTTTTGCATTTCGGACGAACGAAAACGCCGACCCGATGGGCGGCGCTTCAGAACGGGCTTTCGTCACTTTGCAGGCGAAAGCTCCACGAGCCGGTAGCGCCCCGCATGTCCGAGCGCCGCGAGGTTTTCAAGCTGCAAAAAGCCCCGCTCGAGTTTGACGGACTTCGGATACGCGGATCGTCTCTCAACGGGAATTCCGTAGATCAGGTCGAGCGATGCGTTGTCGGCCGCCGCCATGTCAAGGGACCCCACGATCCCGATCGTGCCCTTTCGGACCGCAGCGCCCTCCAAGGGTTCCACGTCGAGATTCGCTAGGACGTTGAGAAAGAGGAGCTTTCCCGCGAGCGCCCGCTCGATTGCGTCGGCCGCTTCCGCAAGGCGTCTGTGAAATCCCGCGTCCTTCGGAAAACCCGGTCCGTGGACGGCGGCTTTGCCCGGAGCGCCCGCAAGTCCGATCCCTACGTTCTTCACCGCGGCGGAATATCCCGAGAACGTAGGAACGTTGAAGTTCACCGTTACGGCGACGAGTCCGTAGTCGGTGAAGAGCGCCTCGGGCACGTCGACCGATTTCAGCCAGCGGCCTTCTTTCGTAGGCACGGCCCGGTATTCCTCTTTTCGATCGAGAATGTCGATCTGCTCGCGCGGAATGCCGCGCGCGACGATCGCGTCAAAGTTGCCTTCGGTCGTGCCGCGCCCCGACGTGTAGCCCGAGGCCCAGTTGCATTCGACGTAGCGGCTTCCCGGAACGTGTTCCTGAAGCGCCTTCCAGAGCGCTCGGTTCTTGTCGACTTCGTCGCCGTGAAGCTTTAATCCCACGAGTCCCCTGCGGCCTGCGGCGCCGAGGTCTTCGCGAAGTTTGTCGAAGATCGCGATGAAGGCTTCGGGCGTCGCCTCGCGGGCGTAGTAGACGACGGGGACATCTTCTTGCGCACGCGGCCAAGTCGGAAGAAGTCCCGTGAGCGCGATCGCGCCGGTGCGGATCGCAAGATTTCTGCGGGTGATGCGGGTGTCGGACATGAGGAAAGTCTCCTTGTCAGGAAGTGAGCCTCGCAAGCGCCCCATCCAAGGTATGAACGAGAGACGCGACGGCGAGAAACGCGGTCAGAAGGTCGAGCGGCAGCAGAATCGAAAGTTCTCCGGGTTCCACGTAAAGGTAGGCGCTCTCGGCCCGGAGCGCGTAGCCTACGTCTCGGGCGATGAAGGCTTCGGACGTGCGCCAAAGGAGAAGAAGGAAGAGGGCGGTTCCCGCCGCGCGGACGCCCCAAATCCCGATGGTGCGCTCGAGTTTTGCAACGGCAGGCGCGAGCTTTCCCGCGACGATCCCCCCGTGCAGGCCCGCATGCACCGCCGCCGCAAGGAAGCACCAGAGTGAAAGCGCCACGTGCGCCGAGCGGTAGGCGAGATCCATGCGCCAGACATCCGGCGTCGCCGACGCGAAAAGCGTCTGCGAGCACATGAGGCCGCTCACGAAGGCCGCCGCAAAGCTGAGCGTCAGAAAGACGTTCACGATCAGCGACACGACGTCCCGCGGCTGCCAGGACGTGCGGCGCCTTGCGCGCCCCGTGAGCTTTTCAAGGCGTCGTACGTACCAGCGGCGGTTGAGCAACGCGTGCAAGAGCGCGACGAGACCGACCGCCGTACCGAGCGCCTCGTGGATCGGATTCTCGGTGAAGCGGTCGCACATCACGACGAAAAAGAGGAGCGCAAAGAGGGCGTCGAGCCTAAGGCGCCTCGTCCAGAGAAGGAGCGGCTCCCCTTTTTCCCAATAGGCGAAAAGCCGGGTCATGACTGTCTCCCTCGGTTCGAACTCAGGTCCGGGCGCAGACCTTCTTGCCGAGTTCGTAGGCAAGCCGCGGGAATTCGGTGCTCTCGGTTTGCGAGCGAGTGCCGCAGCTCGTACCGAGCAGCTGTCCGGCGTCCTCCCAACCCATGTAGCGAACGAGCGTCTCGTAGTGATGAGCGAGAGCCGGGAAGGTCCAGTCGTTCGAATTCCAGGCGGCGGCAAGAAGCACCGCCTTTCTCGGGCTGTGGAGTTGACTGTTGATCGCGTAGAAGCGGTCGATCACGAGCTTCAGCTGCGCGGAAAAGCCGAAGTAATAGAGAGGCGTCGAAAGGACGATCAGGTCCGCGTCGATCAAGTGGGGATTGAGTTCGAACATGTCGTCTCGGTAGACGCAGTCGGCCGCGCCCAAGCCGCAGTGGTCGCACCCGCTGCAGGCGGTGACGCGCTTGAAGGCGGCGTCGAAGCGGTAGACTTCGGTGCCCGCTTCCTCGGCGCCGCGGATGAATTCGTCGGTGAGCAAAAAGGACGAGCCGTGCCGATGGGGGCTTCCCGTCACGACGGTTACCTTGAGGCCCGAAGAGGCGGCACGGGCGGGTGCGGGAAGGTTGGCGGCGAGAAGCGAAGCGGCGCCCGCCGAGAGAAGCGTCCGACGGTCGACTCGATGAAGCGGAGGGATGGACATGACGGTCTCCTTTTGGGGGGTGTTGTCTGAGGCGGGACCTGCCCGCGATTTCATTCTGGACACGGCAACCCGCGGAATCCAATGACATTTTCCTATGCCTATCCATGCGGGTTCTGCATGGCGGAAGAAATGGAGAGGACCGGGCAAATCTTCGGCAGTTCTTCTTGCGGGGCCCCGCCGCCTTCGGTATAATCCCGCATCCCTCAAAGCAGGGATGCCCGGCCCGAAAGGGCCTCTCTCCGATCGTTGTGAAACGACCGATCCTCATTTCGAATCCATGCCCCTCTCGCGCGAACACATTCTGGAAGCGGCGCTCCTCACGGCCAAAAAGCCCGTGTCGGTGCGCGAACTTCGGCGTCTTTTCGACGACGAGCTCTCGCATGCGGACGTTCTCAAGCTGCTCGATTCCCTCTCGGCCTTTTGGCAGGGGCGCGGTCTTCGGCTTCGCGAAGTCGCGGGCGGCTGGCGCATGGAAACCGCACCCGAAGCGACTCCTTATTTGTTCAAGCTCAAGGACGAGGACCGACCCAAGCGTTTCACCCGGGCGGCCCTCGAGACGCTTGCCGTCATCGCCTACCGTCAGCCCGTCACGCGCGGAGACATTGAAGAGATCCGAGGCGTGAGCCTGAGTCCGGGAACCCTGCGCATGTTTGAAGAACGCGGCTGGATCGAAACCGTCGGGTGGCGCGAAACCCCGGGCCGGCCCGCACTTCTGGGAACCACCCGTCAATTTTTGGAGGACTTCGGGCTCAAAAGCCTGGAGGATCTCCCCGTGCCCGAAAGCGCCGAAAACGCGCCGTTCGATCTTTCGAGCACCCGCAAAGAGGTCGAAGGAACGTCCGAATCGCTTTTCGCTCCGCAAGGCCTCACACTGGTTTTGGAAACCGAAGGAAGCAAATCGTGAAGAACCGTCCGTTCCGCCCGCCCGTGTCGGGCCAGAAAAAACGTACGCCCTTTCGCCGTCCGGGCGAACACAACCTCCCGCGCCCCGAAGGGCGCCGCAACCGTGAGGCGGGCAACCGCTCGCTCTCGCCCGCCGAGGCCATGTCGCTTCTGACGAGCGAAGACTTTCACGGCTATTCCGACCGACCCTTCGCGAAGGAAATGGTCGAGCGTCTTCGCAAGCGCGCGACGCAAGACCTGCCGACCGAAAAACTGCAGAAGGCGCTCGCCGACGCGGGCGTCGGATCGCGCCGCGAGATGGAGCGCCTGATCGAAGCGGGACACGTTACCGTCAACGGTGCGACCGCCAAGCTCGGCGACCGCGTGACGGCCGAAGACATTCTGCGCATCGACGGGCGTCAGATCCGCCGCGAAGCGACGGGCACGCCCCGCGTCCTCATGTACCACAAGGTGGCGGGCGAAATCGTCTCGCGCGACGACCCCGAAGGCCGTCCCACGGTCTTTGCGCGTCTGCCGCGCCTCTCGCAGGGCCGCTGGATTGCGGTGGGGCGTCTCGACTTCAACACCGAGGGGCTCCTGCTTTTCACGACCTCGGGGGAACTCGCCAACCGCCTCATGCACCCGCGCTACGAAATCGAGCGCGAATACGCCGTGCGCGTGATCGGCGAACTCGAAGCCGAAGCGATGCTCAAGCTCCAACAGGGCGTGGAACTCGAGGACGGCCCCGCCAAGTTCGACCTTCTGCAGGACGAAGGCGGCACGGGGACGAACCATTGGTACCGCGTCCGCATCCGCGAAGGCCGCAACCGCGAAGTGCGCCGCATGTTCGAGGCGGTGGGCGTGACGGTCTCGCGCCTCATCCGCGTGCGATACGGCGCCGTGTCGCTCCCGAAGAGTCTTCCGCGCGGCAAGCGCATGGAATTGACGCCCGAAGAGGTGCGCGCCTGGATCGCCGAGCTCGACGCGATTGAAAAGCGCATCGCTCCCACCGCCAAGGCAAAGGCCGAAGCCGCAAAGACCCGAAAGGAAGAGGCCCGGGCCAAGGCCCGCGCAGAGGGCCGCACCGCCCGCAGCGGTGAAAAGGTCGAAGCGCCCCGCCGCGCCAAGGACGCACGATTCCGCGACGCCTCCGACCGCACGGGGGTGCCGGTGCACGAAGCGCGCGACCTGAGCGACCGTCCGACGCAGCGAAAGCGCGAACGCCGCTGAGTCCGAGTTTCGGCCCCGCCTTCGGGGCCGGCTCCGAAAGATTTTTTTTCGGGAATCGGGGCCCTTCGCTTGCAGGCGGAGCCCCTTTCGCCTAAAATGGCGCTTTCACCGACTGCTTCGGCGCGAGGGAGGCTTTTTCGCCCGTCGCGGTGGGTGTGCGCTTTCAACGGTCTTTTTCTTCTCCGGGAAGAAAATCGGACCGTTCCCTGTGCGGGAGAGGAGCGGAAGACAAATCCGCCGCGCCGCACGCAAAGGGAGTTGGAATGGGCAGTGCGCCCATTTTTTTTTGATTTCAATGTCTGTTGCGCGGCCGGCCGTCTTCTTTTTCCGGCGTGTGCCGCAAGCCTCGGCCTCATGATGAGGACGGGGTGCCGCAGTTTTTTCTTACTTGAATTAGAGGAAGGGATTTTTCTTCATGACCAATACCGGAGCGCTCACGGAACTCGTCGAACGAACGGTCGAAGGCCTCGGCTATGAATTCGTCGAACTCGAACGCCTCGCCCGCGGTCTCGTCCGCGTCACGATCGACACGACGAACGAGGGCGGCATCACGCTCGATGACTGCGAACGCGTGAGCGATCAGCTCACGCACCTCTTTACGGTCGAAAACGTTCCCTACGAACGTCTCGAAGTGTCGAGCCCCGGGGTGGAGCGTCCCTTGAAGCGCGCCCGCGACTGGGAACGCTTCGCGGGCGAACTCGCCTACGTGGAACTCTATGCGCCGCTCGCAGCGGTTGGCTTCCCCGAAGCCGGCCGCCGCAAGCTCGAAGGCCGCATCGTCGGCATCGAAGGGGAGGCGGGAAGCGAAGTCGTGACGTTCGACTATTTTGAAGTGGACGTCGCCCGCACGCCGGGCATCGCCGCGCGTCGCCGTCAGAATCCGAAGAAGGAAGAAAAGAAGCCCGATCCCATCCGCGTCGCGTTCCCGCTCTCGGACGTCGACCGCGCCCATCTCATCGCCGAATTGAACTTTAAAGGGTAAGACATCATGATCAATTGCCGCGAAATGCTCGAACTCGTCGAAGTTCTGGCTCGTGAAAAGAACGTCGAAGAAGGCATCGTCTTCGGCGTCCTGGAAATGGCGCTTGCGAGCGCCGTCAAGAAGGCCCGCTTCCCCGGGGAAGACGCCGACATCGTCGTGCACGTCGACCGCGACACGGGCACGTTCGAGGCCGCCCGCCGCTGGCTCGTCGTCGCCGACGAAGACGGTCTGCAGGAGCCCGACCGTCAGGAAATGCTCTCGGACATCATCGACGAATTTCCCGACGCCAAACCCGGCGACTTCATCGAACGCGAAATCGACAAGATCGACGTCGACACGGCCGGCCGCCGCTTCGCTCAGGATGCCAAGCAGGTCATTCTCCAGCGTCTGCGCGACGCCGAACGCGATCAGATTCTGAAGGAATTCCTCGCCAAGAACGAAACGATCGTCACGGGCACCGTCAAGCGCATGGACAAGGGCGACGCCATCGTCGAAATCGGCCGCCTCGAAGCGCGTCTGCCGCGCAACCAGATGATTCCGCGCGAATCGATCCGCACGGGCGACCGCGTGCGCGCCTATGTCGACCGCATCGGCGAGTCGACCAAGGGCCAGCAGGTGACGCTCTCGCGCACCTCGCCCGAATTCTTGAAGAAGCTCTTCGAACTCGAAGTCCCCGAAATCGAAGAAGGGCTCCTTGAAATCAAGTCGGCCGCCCGCGATCCGGGCGTGCGCGCCAAGATCGCCGTCTACACGCGCGACCGCCGAATCGATCCGATCGGCACCTGCGTCGGCATGCGCGGCTCGCGCGTTTCGGCCGTCACGAACGAACTCGGGGGCGAACGCATCGACATCGTCCTCTGGAACGAAGATCCCGCGCAGTTCGTCGTGGGCGCGCTCGAACCCGCCAAGGTCCGTTCGATCGTGATGCTCGAAGACACCCACACGATGGAAGTCGTCGTCGACGAGGAAAACCTCGCCGTCGCGATCGGCCGAGCCGGTCAGAACGTTCGTCTCGCTTCCGAACTCACGGGCTGGCAGATCAACATCCTCACCGAAAGCGAAGCGAATGAAAAGCGCGACGCCGAAGTCGCCCGCATCCGTGAAGAGTTCATGACGAAGCTCGACGTCGACGAAGACGCCGCGAACGTCCTCATCGACGAAGGCTTCTCCTCGATCGAAGAAATCGCCTACGTTCCCGAAAAGGAACTCCACGCGATCGAAGCCTTCGACTCGGAAACGGTGGACGAACTGCGTCAGCGCGCCCGCAACAAGCTCCTCTCGGAAGCCATCGCCCGCGAAGAAAATCTCCGTCAGGCCGACAAGGGCCTGATCGAACTCGAGGGCATGGATAACGACCTTGCCGCGAAGCTTGTCGCCAACGGCGTGAAGACCGCCGACGATCTCGGCGAACTCGCGACCGACGATCTCGTCGAAATGACGGGAATCGAAGAGGAACGCGCGCAGAAGCTCATCATGGCCGCCCGCGCGAGCTGGTTCTGAGAACTGAATACGCGGCGCGCCCCCCGCGGGGCGCGCCCATCTGGTTTTTTCCTTGTCCCGACCTGATGCGGCTTATGAGGCCGCAGCGTTGCAAAAACACTGGCCACCCGGAGGACAGGGCGGCGCCCGAGAGCGCCGAAAGGGTGCCGCATCAAGGAGTAGAACATCTATGGCAAGTAAAACGGTGAATGATTTCGCCCGCGAGCTCAAACTCGCTCCCGAGCTCCTTCTCGAGCAGCTCCGCGCCGCGGGCGTCGCCAAGCGCGACGTCACGGACGAACTGAGCGAAGCCGACAAGTCGCGGCTCTTCGAGAGCCTGCGCGCGCAACGCACCCAGCAGGAGCGCAAGATCAGCATGACGCGCAAGGAAACGAGCGTGATCAAGCAGAGCGACGCTTCGGGCCGTGCGCACACGATTCAGGTGGAAGTCCGCAGAAAGCGCGTCTTCGTGAAGAACCCCCAGGTCCTCGCCGAAGAGCAGGCCCGCCTCGAGGCCGAAGCCCGCGCCGAAGCGGCCCGTCGTGCCGAAGAGGAAGCCCGCGAAGCCGAACGCCGCAAGGTCGAGGAAGAGGCCCGCAGGAAGGCCGCCGAAGAAGCCGAACGTCAGCGTCTCGAAGCGGAGCGCCGCGCCGCCGAAGAGCGCGCCCGCGACAAGCAGCACGCCAAAGGCAAGAAAACCGCGCGCGAACGCCTCGACCTGCTCTTCGACACCGGCACGTTCGAGGAGATCGGCCGCTTCCAGGGCGGCAATATCGCCGGCGGCAACGCCGGTGCGGCCGTCATCACCGGCTTCGGCCAGGTCTACGGCCGCAAAGTGGCCGTCTACGCCCAGGACTTCTCCGTCAAGGGCGGCACCCTCGGCACCGCCGAAGGCGAGAAGATCTGCCGACTGATGGACATGGCCATCGACCTCAAAGTGCCGATCGTGGCCATCGTGGACTCCGGCGGCGCCCGCATCCAGGAGGGCGTGGCCGCCCTGACCCAGTACGGTCGCATCTTCCGCAAGACTTGCGAGGCCAGCGGCTTCGTGCCCCAGCTGAGCCTGATTCTCGGCCCCTGCGCCGGCGGTGCCGTCTACTGCCCGGCCCTGACGGACCTCATCATCATGACCCGTGAGAACTCGAACATGTTCGTCACCGGACCGGACGTGGTCAAGGCCTCGACCGGCGAGACCATCTCCATGGCCGACCTCGGCGGCGGCGAAGTGCACAACCGGGTGTCCGGCGTGGCCCACTACCTCGGCGAGGACGAATCCGACGCCATCGACTATGCGCGCACCGTGCTCGCCTACCTGCCGTCCAACAGCGAAAGCAAGCCGCCGGTCTACGCCTACGCCGTCACCCGCGCCGAACGCGAGACCGCCAAGCGACTTGCCACCATCGTGCCCACCAACGAACGTCAGCCCTACGACATGCTCGAAGTGATTCGTTGCATCGTCGATTACGGCGAATTCGTGCAGGTGCAGGAACTGTTCGGCGCCTCCGCGCTCGTCGGCTTCGCCTGCATCGACGGCAAGCCGGTTGGCATCGTGGCGAACCAGCCGAACGTGCTCGCCGGCATCCTGGACGTCGACTCGTCCGAGAAAGTCGCCCGATTCGTACGCCTGTGCGACGCGTTCAACCTGCCCGTGGTCACCCTCGTGGATGTGCCCGGCTACAAGCCCGGCTCCGACCAGGAACACGCCGGCATCATCCGCCGCGGCGCCAAGGTGATTTACGCCTACGCCAACGCACAGGTACCGATGGTGACCGTGGTGTTGCGCAAGGCGTTCGGCGGCGCGTACATCGTGATGGGATCCAAGGCCATCGGCGCGGACCTGAACTTCGCGTGGCCCTCCTCCCAGATCGCGGTGCTCGGCGCGGCCGGCGCGGTGAACATCATCCACCGCCACGACCTGGCCAAGGCCAAGGCCTCCGGACAGGACGTCGATGCGCTGCGGGCCAAGTACATCAAGGAGTACGAGACCAGCACCGTCAACGCGAACCTGTCACTGGAAATCGGGCAGATCGACGGCATGATCGACCCCGAACAGACCCGTGAGGTGATTGTCGAATCGCTGGCCACGCTCGCCACCAAGCGGCGCGTCAAGCGCACCACCAAACACCACGGCAACCAGCCCCTCTGATTTTTGAAGACGTCAACCAAACACAAGTAAGGAAAGCAATGACCACCTTCTTCCTCAATCGCCTAGCCACCGAGCCCCATGCGCTCGCCTTCGCCGGCCAGTCCACCCCGTGGCCGGTAGCCCTGGCAGACCAGACCACCGATCCCAGCCTTGACGAGGCCCTGCGCGGCCACGTCGCCGCAGCCGGCCGACTGCTCACC
>OOBI01001412.1_pt1 | contig 12666 bp, 16 predicted proteins | sample 1671081 | NCBI WGS metagenome assembly OOBI01 (sample SAMN06348120, study PRJEB24527) | human gut metagenome | biome: human gut; feature: ankylosing spondylitis patient; material: feces | host: Homo sapiens | place: China | collected 2015-10 | reverse complement strand
CTTTCCAATACGTGCCAGTATACACATACATTTTTTCGTTTGTGGTATTGTAATACATTTTATCCGTTGCCGCTGCTGGTGCATTAGGCTGGCGCATTGGTTCAAGCGTTGTACTGCCATAAGTTAAGCCACCAGATGCGGAGCGTTCAACGTATAAATACGATGTACTATTGGCCGGTAGGCTCCATACGCTTTGTTTACGGTTAATCGTTTGGATATAATCAACCGCGCCGTAATCGTTGAAACCGTCGGCGAATGATAACAATACAGGCGTTTGGCTGCCGTCAATCATTACGCTTAGATTATCGCCGGTTAAGAATGAAAATTCACCATTACTTACCTTGCCACTTAATACGCGATTACGTAGGCCACCGGTACCACCACCGCCGCCAGTACCACCACCGCCGCCGCTGGCTTTTAATTCCATTTGTTGCGCAACGTTTAACAATTCATCGCGATTTTTCTTAATACTGTCTTGTACTGTGTCGCCCTGTGGCGTTATATCCAAAGGGTATTTTTCTTTATATGCCATTATTAAACCTCTTCATACGTATAATCTAACTGGCGTAACGAAATAGCGCCCTTTTGAACATTGATTTTGAATTGTACATTACGATTTGCACCGCCGCCAATTTTATACGCCTTCGTATATTCATTAACATTCATTAATGTTTTGGCTTCGTATAGCTTTTCATTCGCATAGTAGGTCTTTGTTGCCTTGCTTGAAAAATTAATTGGCTTAGGCTTCTTATTCGATATGCCAATAGTGCCATAACCGGGAATAAGATTATGCGTTACAAAATTATAGTTCATGATCAACACAAATTGACGTGTCGCCAATCTGTTGCCGCTAATAATTGACGTTTGAATTTGTTTTGTATCGTCTGTATCTATTGTTTCGTCAAGAATACCAATCTTATTGCCGTATGCTATGTATACTTCTTTATCCACATTCACCGCATCATTGATGTTATGCGTGAATTTTCTTGATGTGAAAACGCCCCTTCCGTCCTCATATCGTGGCAAGTAGTGATACATGAATACCGTGTCTCCGTTATATGGTTTAATCCAGATTTGCTTACGGCTGGATATATGCCACACTTCGCAATCTTTCGTTATGTACTTCAACAAATAAGAGTTGATATTAAGGCCAGTTTCAAATGGTTGTATTTCTGCATAGGTATTTGTAGGCATGAAAGACATGAACCCTTGATTGCCTAAATAATAACTACGATCATCAACGCTTACCGTTGCACCACTACAATAACCGGTAGAAGATAAAGGATATACGGTTAAATTCTGCGCATCTGGCGTGCCAATTACTTGATACACGCGCCCGTATTCTTTGTATACGATAATTGCACGTGATAAGAAATCAATCGCAATGATGCTGCCTTGGTCTTTATACCCAACGTCTACATATTGCGCACTAGATGCATCGTTGCTGTTATGGTTCCATGCGTTGTAGTCGCCAACTGCCGACCAATTCAACCTATGCGAATTAGTCGATGCAATCAACACGCGCCCGGAATGACTTGATACTATATCACATGCCGGACTTTCAATAGTGGATAACTTACCAGCACCGGAAATGGCTTGCAATTTATCGCCGCTGGCTATGAGAATATCACCGCCAAACGCATGATATTTCGGCCGTTCGGTACCATTTAATGTGCCCAATAGTGTATTACCGCTAAAATCGGTTTCATACAAATTTCGGCCACTAGAAAAGTACCACTTATTACGGTACACATCATGATATAGCGTTTCTATTGGTAGTCCAAAATCATACAATACACGAATACCCGGAACGGTACGGAGTGCGTTGTCTGTTCTATCGAATTCGCATTGTTGCGCCTGTGTTAGTGCTTGCACGTCGATATTCTCCGGCGGGTTGCTCCAATCAAGGCCCAGCCGGAACCCGTTTGTAGTTGCCACCTGTTTAACGCCCATTATGCTATACCTCTTGCCGCCTTAATCTGTTCCGTTATGTAGTCAATGAATTGTTTATCAAAGGCAGCATAATCAGTCATAAGTGATTTTTTCTTAACCATGAAAGATATAAGTTGCACTAAATACTGATGAAAGAATTCAGAGAATGGAATAGGATCGTCTAAATCGTCAACGTGATTTTTACGAACACTATAAAATACTTCTTTGACCGTTTCCCCGTCATAGGTTTCAAAGGTTCCGTTTATGATGCGGATAGGATAACCACTCTTAGGAACGAACCCCATAAAGTCGGACGGTACGCCTTTTAGGTTAGGTATATCCGTATTCTTCACTACTTCCCTGTCTTTAATGCTAACAAGAATAGTAGTTAGCCAATCAATAGCGGCGTTAATGTACTGGATATATTCTGTTTGTTCGTCAAGTATTTCGTTTGACTCTACATTAACAAGAGTAATCAATTCGCTTACAACCATAACTCCAATACCCTTCCGCAATTACGCTTTCATTATTCCCCAAACCTTCATTGATGGATTGCAACGCACTAACCATATTGCCAGTAATACCGTTAATATCCATGTTCATTACACGATACACGATGTAATCAACTAACAATGTTTCTAGTTCCGACGGTAGTCCGCTTTCATCTTCCAGCTTCTTATATCCAGCAGTCTTTATATAATCAACGGTTATTTTCTGCTCATGATCTGCATCAAATACTATCGTTTGTAAATTCAATACATGATAGGCCTGTACGTCCGCATCATCTGCTTTGACATTTAACACGCTGATACATTGACCGGGCAGCGTAATCCGTCCGGTGCCATTATCTTCGTGCGTTGCCTGTGCCAAACTAGGGCAGTACTGACCGATAAGGGCATTTAATAGGTGGTTGCCTTCGTTGTAATACTCCAATAATTGATATGGTGTATACGTTTCTTGCGATGTATCGCCTATTTGCATGAACGCCCTATAGATAACTTGTTTTACGTTCATATTCACCCCATATAAGAATAAAGGCGGGTATTACCCCGCCCATAATTCAAAAATTAGCTTTCTACTACGCCACCAGTTAATACTTGAATAGAACCGTAATCTTTATTATTGAATTTTGTTCTTTTAACTTCACCATAGAACGCGATACCATTACCAGCGATGTTGCCGTAATCGTCTGTTTGTTCAATGTGTTTAGCTGGTCTTGCTACTGCGAAACATGCTGCTTGTCTACCCAATAATAAGTTATGGCATACATTTGCACTAGATGCGCCGGTATTATCACAAACTACGCGTTCGTATTCGTAAAGAATAACACCGTCATATTCGCCTAAAGCGCCTGTGAAAATAGGGTTTTTAGAACCACGAATATTTGCGTTTTGTTGCGCTGCCAACCATTTTGGATCATCTTTTAAATCACGTGCCGCCCACGGAGATACAAGCATAATATATTTATCCATGCCGTCAACTTTAATCGGTTGCACTTTTGGTGCATGCATCATCGCCTTGCGTTTAGCACGAGAAATAATAGTTGTTGTTAATTTATCATTTGCCGTAATGCTGGCATATGTACCGGCGGCACTTGCGGCTACCGCTTCTTTAGAAGAGGAAGGAGTTGAACATAATTCGCTCATCAATTTATTATCCAACCAATCAGCAAGCCATTGTGTCAATGCGCCTTTAATTTCTTTCAACATATTATACTGTGTTTTTTGGTCGTCCGCTTCATAGCGAGAAACCGCATTACGGATTAATTTTGTCTGTACTGTGAAATCATAAATATTCAATGTATCTTCGGCGCCAGATAATTTTTGATTACCTTCAACGCCCGGCCCGTTTAAATTCATCATCAAGCCAAATACTACGCTATCGCCTTTTACGTTTTCTAAATCTTTGTTTTGATGCACAACGTTGGAACCGTCCATTGCTGTAAACTTATCAAAATAGCTATCTTTTACGCCTTCATGCCATACTTTTTTAGCCCATACTTTAGGTACTAAACTCGCTGGAATATTTACTTGGTTTCTTTGGTCTGCCATGTTTTACCTCTTATAATTCGTCAAAATATTTGCGTACATCGTCCGGCAATGCATCAAGGTTGCCTGTTTGGTACGCTTTCAAAATATCTTCTTCCGTTACCTTGTTAGGTGTAGGAACGCCACCATTTAACGCGCCAGCTTTTGGCAACGTCGCCGCAACTTGTAAAGGATTATTCGGTACTTCGGTACTTGTCGCCCGTTCATTTTGCAATTCTGTAACAAACTTTCTGATAGTTTCAAAATCGGCTTCCGTACCTTCGCCGATATCAACACGATAAAAAGCATCATTAATCGGTTGTGCATCGCGCATCGTCATTCCGTTTAGCTTTTCTAATCCACGTTGATATAATTCCCCAAAGTTCGGCAATGATTTAATTTCATTTACGAAATTTAGGTTAGTTTGTCTTTGTTGATGTACTGCCATTTGCTGATTGGTAATTGTGTATTCTGCATTAGCTTCGAAACGAATGAAATCGTTATACTTCTGTACATCTTCAAACATAAGACTTTCTAAATCTTCCGCCGTAATGTTAAAGCGTTTCAATGCTTCACGGCGTACAAAGTCGCGAATATTTGATACTTCTTCGTCTGGCAATTTAATCGGCCGTTGTTGTGCTTCGTATTGTCTAGCACGTTCTTCCGCCGCTTTACGTCTTGCGCGTTCCTGTGCAAGTGCCGCCTTTAAGTTATGATCGTTCGCATGTGTTTCGTCCGTTTCTTCGTTTGTGTTCGGCGTTTCCTGTTCTACTTCCGCATCATTCGCATCACTTTCCGCCGCATCATCTGTAGAGGGTTCATTTGTTGCAGTTTCCTGTGTATCCGTTTCTTCGGTTGTTTCCAGTTCAACGCCCGTGTTTTCTAAATCTTCCGGCGTGAAACCAGCTTCTTCGATGTTTACTAATTCGTCTTTCATATCAAATACCCCTTATTGCCTTTTAACGTCATTGCCGGACGAATATAAGAATATGGCAGTTTAACGCCGTTGCCGGGCGATAATGTATAAGCAAGCCTTTTAACGCCGTTACTTAGGGCGAAATGTATAAAAACGCCCCTGTACGGAGCGTTTGTTATTGTGTTGATAGTTTATATTACATAGTGCCTAAATCGTTCATAGGCGGTGAAATTGGCGGTGCATTTTGAATGTTTTGTTGTTTACCTTTCAAGGCTAACCGCTCCGCCATAATTTGTTGAGGTGAAATCTGTACGCCTAGCGTTTGTAAGTACATGCTCAATGCTTCCGCTGGCATATCGTCTATGCTGCCGCTAACACGCAATTCTGGTAGTGCTGGTTTTTCTGCTGCTTCTTGCATGCGTTTCTTAACCGTTTCTTTTTCTGGGAAGTCCATGAAATCAAGAATGATATCCATAGGAATATCAACGCCGGACTTCTTAGCTTCCAATAATTGATATAGGTTAGCACGTCTTGCCGTTGCGCTTGCTTGGCTAGTAGTAATCACAATATCGAAATCAAAGGCGGATAGATCATATAGTACTTGTTTAATCGGGTTGCCTTCTTCGTCGCGCATCGGTTGACCTAGTGCATCGGTTAATACTTGTTCTTGCATAGGTTGATTTAAACCCGGTTTAATCTGTACAAATTCTTTTTGACCGTCGTCGCCCATAATGCGCATTGCTTTTGCTTCGTTGTAGAATTGTGGAATTAAACCCGGTGCGTTCTTTTCACCCCATAGCAATTTGACAATTTGCCGTTCTGCTTCTTTCGACTGTTCAAAGATACCAGCCGTTTGAACAGTTGTAACAGATTGTCGCAAGTCGATTGCCTTGCCGCTCATACTGCCAACACTACCGGAAAGGCTCTCCGGAGTAATGCCAGAAATAGCATAAAAATCATTGCTTGATTGTTGTTCAAGGCTCATATTGATATTGCTATCCATTGCCGGCGTGCCGTCTACAAAGGAAACGCCCGGCGGTAGGAATATATTGGCGCCCGGTTTTGTACTATCATTCTTGATAGTTTTCTTTAATTGTTCCGTGAATTGACCTTGCCAGAATTTCACGCCTAAAGACTGTTGGTTTACAACATGCATGCGTTGGCTTCGGTTTTTATTTAATTCCCTTTGTGCATCTTTAATATCACGCACTACGCCAGCCGGTTCCAGTTCATCATCTACCAATTCGCCGGTATAGTAACAATATTCACGCACTAACGGGAATTTACCATGCTTATAAGGACTTTCGCCCTCTTCCAATAGAACACTATCGGCGAACGTTGCGTATCTAATTTTAGTATCTGGAATACTTGTAGGCTTCTTGCCTGTATCCATTAATACAATAAATAACGGGTTAGCTTCATCAATTAACCCCTCTTTTGTCATGTATACGTTCTTTTTACTATATTCTTTATACCAATACTGCACTACACGGATTTTATTGTAGTTACTGCTATACCATAACGCTTCGCCGTCTACTGTTTCAATAATACCGGCTTCCTGTTCTGTTTCGTCATATCGGCTTTTTAATGCGTTGATTTCGTCAACCTTTTCCGGATAAATCTGCTTTAACTTAGCAGCGCTTTCCCAGCTATAACGCCCTACGTATTGGGCATCGCTTAAATCGTCTTTCTTACATTCCGGATCTATGAAAGCATCAAACGGAGAAACACGTTCAATTTGAATGGTGCCGTCTAACTTCGTATAGTCAAATTCATAAGATACCCAGTAATTGGCTAAACCGCAAATAATCTTATCGCGGAAACATTTGCCCTTGTTGCGTTGATAGTTCGCACGGTCTAAACAGTATTTTGTGATACCTTTAGCAACGCGGCTTATTCTATCATCTTCTTCGGAACGTGGTAAAAAGTCCGGTTCCGTTTCGTTCTGTGATGCATAACCGCATAACAGATTAATAACCGGTCTAATTCTATTAATTGTAATTGCTGGCCGTCCAGCTTCGCGCATATTCTTTAAATCGCCGTCTTGCCATTGCTTACCTTGCATAAATGCAAAATCTTCGGCAGCAGCCTTGCGCCATTCTGACGTGGCGGCCAATGCACTTTTTACATTTTGTTTTGCTTCGTATATATCAAAGGTTGTTTGCTCTATATCCATTACTCCACCATTTCAGAACCATAAATCATATCGTACATCTGTTCTAGCTGCCATTGTGGCATTGCTTTAGCAAATTCCGCCAGTTCTGCATCTGTATACTTAGCCGGAATAATAACGCCCTTTTCTTCGCGTTCGCCATATTCCGATTTTAGAACCTTAAAGGCGTAATCACGTAACGCCCTTTCACTCATACGCCCCATGCGCTTATATCTCCTTCGCTATCGTCAACATATTTATAGCCGTCATTAAATGGCTTATCTGGTTTAACTGATTTTACCGGTCTAGCCATACACATATAACGCACCGCATCATACGCATGATCTTCTTGCTTTGTATCCACATCTTCGACCTTGATTTTATCGTACGTTAAAGCTGGCAAGGTGCGTATTAAATGCACGCAATTACTAAATATCTTTAGTTTGCCTTCTTTAAGTCGTTGATGCACTTGCATAAGTCCGGCTAATCTATCATTATCAGCACGCACCCAGTAAACGCCTTCCGTTGCGAATATTTCCGCAATCGTTGGGCCGTCATGCCCTGTTCGTTGCCATATAGCGGGGTCTGCTACACCTTGATAGTCTTTTAAATGTTCTATCTTTTGTGCAACTTCCCGCGCCGTTTCCTGTGTACCAGTATCTGGCATACCCGGCTTACACCCATAATATTCACCAGTAATATATAAAACGTCGTCATAATCAACCGCGTAGGAATATACTGCATATGGTTTCGTATAACCCCAGTCCATTGAACGATACCGCTGCCAATGATGCGGTATTTCAAACGGTTCTATTACGTGCTTATCCGTACGGAATTCTGTAAATACTTGACCCTCAAATATGTTCCAGTCGCCTTCAAGATATGCCTTACGTAGCTTTTCCGGTAACGTGTTAAGTGCATCTATATAACTTTGTGATAGATGCGGGTTATCGCTTGCCCTTGCTTGGATATATGCAATCTTATCGGCGAATGCTTGCATCTCTTTTGTGAAGTTTCTATCAATGAATAGATCTTTAACCCACATATGGCCCTTACCGCCCGGGTTAGTTGCTGCGATTAATTTGGTATCACTTATACCAGTCCAGCGGAGCCGCATGCGCAAGAAGTCGAACACGTCTCGACTATTCAAAGTCAATTCATCAATAGCAATAGCAGCGAATTCACTAGATAAATATTTACTTGGCTTGTCTAAGTTACGAAAACAAATAACGCCGCCGCCTAATTCATCGTTCAATGTGAATTCATGGTTACTTTCCTTATAGCTTCCTAACCATTCCGGAAACTCCATTTTGATTTTGGATATTTGACGATCATCTAAACTTGGGTAATCTTCACAGAATAATCCAACACGTATGCCTTTAATTCCTGTTTGAATGAACCAGTCAATTAAAAGCCAGATTAAACCCCAGCGGAGTATATACGATTTACCACCACCAGCAGCGCCGCCGTATAGTGTATATATGTTTTGCTTAACTGCCCTCAAAAATTCCTTTTGCTTAGGCGTTGGCCGTATCACATCGCGAAACAGATTTGTTTTACTCATCTGTATCACTCAATTCGTTATTATCAATAACCAACTTAACGGCGCTTTCGGTTGTGATTTCCTGTTGTATCTTATCGCGCCATTCTTTAGAACGTCGATTTTTAAGCCAGAAAATCATGGCCGTTGTATTTCCTTCAAGTGCTGCTTTATAGAGTGCATTTTCTACTTGTATATCTGCTTCGTCCTTGCCTATTTTTAGGGCATTAGATATTTTAGGCGATTTCTTGCGCCATTCCCAAAGGGTTACTGTTGATATATCCATATTGCTTGCAATTTGTTCATTTGTTAAACCATTACGCGCCCAACCTTGTAAAAGCAAAATCTTTTCTTCTGCTTCCCAGTCTGTATATGTTGTTTTCGCCATTGTTTCACCCCCTATCGTAGTATGTTGTTATCTTTGCTTTTCATTCTGCCATGTGATCGTTGGCATATTCCCGCGTGTTGCTTGCTGGCGTGTTGGCTAGTGCAATATGTTTGGCATAATCCGTCGTAATATATTTCGCTGGCCGTGCATTGGCCTTTCTTATTATTAAGACATTTCGACTTTGTACATATGATATTCACTAGCTTTTCACCACCTTCACAAACTTTTTTTGAAAAATTTTTAATTTCCCTATTGACTACTTGCGAAAACGCAAGTATAATGAAGCCATAAGATACATCACAAAACGCAATTAAGCGAAAAGGAGAAATTAAAATGCTAACACTTAAAGACGTAAACACAAACAAAACATGGAAATTTGAAAACAAAACAGATGCTTCCAATTTCATTAGTACAATGAGTTTCGGTTTTGAATGGCAATTAATCGACAATAACACAAATGAAGTTATTGCTTGCCACTACTACGAATAACAAAACAAAGGCGGTAGGATAACCACTACCGCCAACCATTTAACCCAAAGGAGAATAAAACAATGCAAATGACTATTCAAGAAATTAAAAACGCGATCAGATACAACGAATTAAACAATATCGAAACATTACAAGCCGCATATACCGGCATCAAATACAACAATGACGGTATTATTCAAACACTAGGTTATGACGATTTAAGCAATATCGTTATGATGCTTCGTTATATAGCTGAAAAATGCGAATTACTTCGCCGCCGTACTAATTCGATATACGATGCGTTCGCCGCGTTCAACCTACGCGAAACAATTTTCGATACTATAGATGAGTATCAAAAGGAAATAAATAACCAAATACGCCAAATATTAGCCGCTAGAAAATAGCGGCTTTTTTAATTACTCAAAACCGAACACGCCACAATATATATGACATGGAAACAATTCGGGTTATTTTGGTCTAAAACCTTTACATAAAAAATGCAGCATGTTCAGTTTTCAATAATCAAATGTTACTTTTATACAAAAAATGAGATATATCGCCGTGGATATACCTCATATTCTGATAGCTTTATTCATTTTTGTTGTATACTCTAAACCAATACCGATATGGATCACATGAAATTAGGTTTATTATGTTTATTGTTGTTGTGCTTGGAAGTACATATTTATATTTGATAGGATTGTTCTCAATGGCATTGTGTATGTTTGAAAGGAATTCTATGTATCGGTATCGGTTTACAATACACAATAGGGGAACGGCCCAAAGTTCCCCATGTGCATCGTATATATAGGAGAATTACGCCAATGACCTTTTTAAGCATCATATGACAATATAATTATACTATATATCGCTTTTCCGTATTATTCCGATGTAGTTCGGTATAGTCCGACTTTTACCGCCTTAGCAGTATACATGCTAGGATAATACGTATTGTGTAAAAATTTACCTACATTAATAAGGCCTAGTGTTTTCAATTCGGCGGCTTGCGTTTTTCCTAAATCGGTGAAACTTTTCGCATATTTCGCGCTTTCGCCGTCTATGTACTCACGCATTAATAATATATTCGTTTTCCCTGTGGTGCATTGGTTGATGATTTCCGCCGCCGTTTCGCGTTCATCAATTAATGCGCCTATTTCTTTATGTACCGCATCGCGTTTACTTTCAAGCCGTACTATTTGCCGGTCTAACCCGCCCGGCGTTCCGCCACCGCTTAAACGTTCCTTGCTATAATCAACTGCCCCTATCGTTGTTATATCGGATTGCAAATGCTTTAGATCTTCTTTCAATGATTTGATTTTCATTGATATTAATTTAATCGGTTCTAGGAATTCTTTGCCTATCTCTCTATATTCTTTATCCGTCATATATCCCCCGTATGGTTCATTATCTCATGTTCTTAACTGTTTCCCCTAACATTTTTAAATAGTCTTGTAAATTGGTTTTAATGGCATCGTTTACGATTTGGATATTATCAGTTGTTACATAGTGCGCCAGCAGCATTTTATACATCGCATCTTTGGTAGGTACAAAAACACAAATAAAAAACGACATTAACCACACAACCCCGCAAATACAAATATATTTCTTAATTTTTTTATCTTCGTTATACTTGAAACTTTCCTTGTAAAAAATTACAAGCATAAACATTATACTTGATGCCAGTATAAAAACGCCTTGATTAAACACGTCTAAATTATGTAGTACCTCAATCAAGTACAAATACATCGGCTCAATAATAGGCATTACACATTTCCCCTTTCGCCTATTTGTATCAAAGGGGCGTTTATATTGCCCCTTATCAACTACATCGTAAATATTGATACTAATTTAATTAATGCTATCACTAGCGAAAATAACAATGCAGCATCAAACAATAATTTAATCATGGCTATTTTCCCGTGCTTCCAATACCACCAGCACCGCGCGCCGTTTCGGTTAAGGAATTGACCTCTAACAATTTTAATGCGCCTACTGGTACTAGAATACCCTGTACCAATCTATCGCCCTTTTGAATTAAATACGGCGTATCGCTGGTATTATGTAGAATTGCTTTAATTTCGCCCCTATAGTCCGCATCAATCACCCCGAATGAATTTGGAATAATTAACGGCGTTTTGCTCATGCTAGATCGTGGCGCTAACATCAACATATACCCTTTTGGAATTTCTACCGCTAAACCCAGCGTTACATATTGAGTTTGATGCGGTTCTATAACTACGCTTTCCGGTTGATAAAAATCCATGCCGGCAGCATCTTCGCTGCCAACTTTTGGCAATAATACACCCGGCATGCATCGCTTAACCTTGATAACGTCCGCATTATATCGTTTATATCCAAATATGCGTTTATTCCTGTTTAGTAATTCCATTTATTACCCCTCATTTCAATAACGCTTCCAATACTTTATTTTTTCTATCCATAATGCGTATTTCTGCCCTTGGGTTATCTTTATCAATACCGGCTATGCAGCTATCACCATATGAACATATCCATTTATCATCGTCGATAACACCGGCTTTGGTTAATATATCGCTAGTCGCTTGAAGCAAGCCGATTAAGTCCGGCCAACTTCTTTTATTTGGCAAGTAATATTTACATTCAACAACCACGATGCCAGATATATGCACTTTCTTTCCAGCCAGTTGCCACATACAAGCATCTTCATAATTCTTGTAGGCTTCTGACGGTATTATAATAGGCTTTCCATTTCTGGATATAATCCGGCCACTATTCTTTTTAGTTGCTGGTCGCCCCTTTAATGTAATATCAATCACGCCCATAAGTAACCACCATTAATCTTTCCGCAATCTCAACTTTATCGGGTTCAATTTCTTCAATTCCTATTTCACCATATTCGTTGCTCCAACTTGTCAAGCCGTCAACAAAATAACAAACCATGTCGCCTTTATACCCAGCAAAATACCTTTTAGACGAACCAAACCCATGCTTAATAACTATTGGCGTATCAACTGGAACCTTTTCCCATTCCACAATACCCAATAGCGATGCAATAGAATATTTACGGGTATTAGGATTTAGTCCCAGCATCTTGCATGGAATACGCGGGGTATGATCGCGTATCTTGAAATTACCGCCGTTTTCAATAAATGTAGGATTTACGAAAAATGCGTAAACGCCTTCAATTTTAATATCACGATAACCTTCGTTATACATTTCTTGTAATAACCATTTTTGCTCACTCGTCATTTTCTAATTCCCCTT
>OOBI01001409.1_pt1 | contig 12711 bp, 9 predicted proteins | sample 1671081 | NCBI WGS metagenome assembly OOBI01 (sample SAMN06348120, study PRJEB24527) | human gut metagenome | biome: human gut; feature: ankylosing spondylitis patient; material: feces | host: Homo sapiens | place: China | collected 2015-10 | reverse complement strand
ACCCAGACCTTGCGCTGCACTATGATGACAACGATAGCTGGCCGCCGCGCTCCCCCGTGGCGATGTGGTTTGATGATACGATTCTGGATGATTTTCTAAAAGATTGGGCTGCGGTTCAGAAGAAGTTGTATGCTGGGGAGATTACGCAGGCAGAGTATTTTGAGTGGAAGATTATGTGGCCGGAAACTCAATCTGCGGTCTAGAAATGGAGTAAACATCAATTTAATAATATCGTTTATTTTTGTTCCATAAAACATTAGAATAATAAAATATATGTATGAAAGGATGCGTTCTTGTGCCATATTTTTCTTTTTCTCAAAGAATGGGGATTAAGCCGATAGAAGTGCCGATTCAGACAGATTGTCTGAATGAGGATACACGGATGGACATTTGGAATAGATTTTATCAGTGGTTTAGCCGTTATGTGTCGGACTACGGATATATGATCAATTTAAGTATGAACAAAAGAGATTTTTGTTTTCGCATTTGGTCTCAATATATGCGGCATGATTTATCGCAACTTTACACCTGCCAACAGATTGTAGACTCTGCTAAAAAGATTATCCTTCTGCAAAAAACTGCTTGGTACGATATTTTAGATTTCTGTGAGAAAGTTGTCAACGACACCTACCCTTATACTTATATCTTTTCCAATATGCTTGATAATGTATTTAAAGCAGATAACGTCGGCTATCGCATTATCGGCAAGCAGATTTCTCCCATCACAAACGAAACGGAAATTCAATCCATCGAATCTGCGCTTGCATTAAGCGGGCCGTTTTCCGGGGCCAGAATCCATATTCAGACCGCCCTTGAGAAATACTCCGACAAAACCGATCCCGACTACCGCAACTGTGTGAAGGAATCCATTTCCGCAGTAGAATCCATGTGCCAGATCCTTGCCGACAATCCGAAAGCTACCCTAGGCGCAGCATTAAAGGTACTTAATAACGGCGGCATCGACATCCATTCCGCCCTCGCAGCGGGTTTTGAAAAAATCTACGGTTATACCAGCGACCAGGACGGCATCCGTCATGCCATCCTGAACGAGAGCAAAACCGTAGAGCCGGAGGATGCGCTGTTTATGCTTGTATCTTGCAGCGCCTTCTGTAACTATCTGCAGCAAAAAGCTGTAAAAGCCGGTATCATTTAACAACCTCACCCCGGCAGGGCACAGGCGGAGGCATAGATGGGTGAAGCCCTTTGCTACTAGCGCACGCGTCACATCGCGTTGGTATGGTCTGACACTCGCGTAAGGACTGGTTACTTGCTGCCTGTAAACAGGCTCTTTAGAAGTTCGGCATAGTGCTTTCCACATTCCCAGCCGCTTTCGTTGAGAAAGTCGGACGTCACAAATTCCAGTAACCATACTTTGGTAATCATATAAAATTGGACATCCCATAAATATAAGGCTTACGCTGATGAAGGGTGATAAGGTGGTCGAGCTGGGTTAGAAATAATCCGATTTTTCGTTGTTCTTCTATATGCGGTACAGGTATGGGCATCTGAAAAAACACATCATCTTTGATGGAAAAACGGTCTGACCTTGCACCGGAGTCACCATTGAAATTCATAAAGGAATACCAATAGCCGCACTTAAAGAAGTGTTCCAAATAAGTAGTATCAATATCATGCGGGCGAAAGACCGTGTATAACGGCGACATTACGCCTGTACGCCCAAGTTTATTGCGATTTATCGGCCCCACAGGTGCAGAAGTTGAAATGCGAGGGTTGTAAACAAAATCTTCATTTCGGACAATGTAGTAGCCATCTAAACTACCTAACTTTGATATGTCGTGGTCAAAGAAATCTCTTTGGCTGATGATTCCAAATTCCGCCGAGTTTGTAAGCGTCTCTACATATTGTAGTCCGGTATTTTTCTCGGTAACCTTACCTGCAATTTCGGATAACTTCCGCTGTTCCCAAGCGTATGTATTTTATGGCATAAGCCACAAATTTTTGTGGAAACCTTAGCTATCTGTGTTATAATAGAAATAACTACTTACGCTTTTCCCAAGAAAGGGTATTTTCTAAAACAAAAGGAGCTTGACCGATGAACAAACAACAGCTTGCGCAGAAGATTTGGGCTTCTGCTAACCAGATGCGCTCCAAAATTGAGGCCAGCGAGTACAAAGACTTTATCCTTGGTTTTATTTTTTATAAATATCTGTCCGATAAAGAAATCGAATTTCTGAAAGACAACGATTATGACGATGAACTGCTGAAAACCGTAACCGAGAACGACCCCGAAACCGTCAAATGGGTGCAGGAAAACATCGGCTATTTTATCTCCTACAAAGATTTCTTCTCTACCTGGCTCGGCATGGGCAAGGATTTTGATGTTTCCAATGTGCGTGACGCGCTGTCGGCGTTCAGCCGGCTGATTTCCCCCACGCACAAGCGTGTGTTTGAGAAAATCTTCAACACACTGGAAACCGGTCTTTCCAAACTGGGCGACAGCTCCGGCACCCAGACCAAAGCCATCAGCGGTCTGCTGAATCTGATTAAGGATATTCCGATGGACGGCAAGCAGGGCTATGATGTGCTGGGCTTCATCTACGAATATCTTATCAGTATGTTTGCCGCCAATGCAGGCAAAAAGGCAGGCGAGTTCTACACGCCCCACGAGGTTTCGCTGCTGATGTCCGAAATCGTGGCAAGCCACCTGCAGGGCAAAAACGAGATCAAAATCTATGACCCGACCAGCGGTTCCGGCTCGTTGCTGATCAACATTGGCAAAAGCGTTTCCAAGTATATGGCAGACGCAAACAATGTAAAATACTACGCGCAGGAACTGAAAGAGAACACCTACAACCTGACCCGCATGAATCTGGTAATGCGCGGCATCAAGCCGGACAACATCGTTACCCGCAACGGCGATACGCTGGAGGAGGACTGGCCCTACTTTGATGATGCCGACCCCATCAACTCCTATGACCCATTGTATGTGGACGCCGTAGTATCGAACCCGCCCTATTCCCAGGCATGGGACCCCACCAACAAGGAGGGCGATGCCCGCTATGCCCGCTTTGGCTTGGCACCCAAGGGCAAGGCGGACTATGCCTTTTTGCTGCACGACCTTTACCACATCAAGCCCGACGGCATCATGACCATCGTTTTGCCCCACGGTGTTCTGTTCCGCGGCGGTGAGGAAGGCACGATCCGCAAAAATCTGATTGAGAACAACCACATTGACGCCATCATCGGTCTGCCCGCCAACATTTTCTTTGGCACGGGCATTCCCACCATCATTATGGTGTTGCGCCAAAAGCGCGAGCGCGAGGATGTACTTATCATTGACGCCTCCAAGGGGTACACCAAGGAGGGCAAAAATAACAAGCTCCGCGCCTCCGACATCAAGCGTATTGCCGATACCTTTGTAAAGCGTGAGAGCATCTCCAAATTTTCCCGCACGGTCAGCCGTGAGGAAATCCGCGCCAACGACTACAACTTAAACATTCCCCGCTATGTGGACTCCTCCGAGGCAGCGGAGCATTGGGATGTATACGCCTCTATGTTCGGCGGCATCCCCGCAGCAGAACTGGACGAGCTTTCCGCGTACTGGGCGGCGTTCCCTGCGCTGCGCGGTGAATTGTTTGCTGAAAACGGAACGCCCTATGCGGCGCTGACCGTTGAGGACATCAAGTCGGCTATCAAAAACAGCCGCGATGTAACCGCCTTTGAGGACGCCTATCGCTCCGCCTTTGCTGCGCTGCCCGTTTATATGAAGGCTGTCCTGTTGGACGGCATGGACAAAATTGAGATTGCCAAGACGGAAACCACCCTCAGCGAGGATATTTTTGCGCGCCTTGCCGACATTCCGCTGATTGACAAGTACGAGGCTTATCAGCTGCTGGACGACCACTGGAACACGATTGCCGTTGACCTTGAAATGATCCAGACAGAGGGGTTCGGTGCAGCCAAAAAAGTAGACCCCCACCTTGTCACCAAGAAGAAAGGCAACGAGGAGCAGGAAGTGCAGGACGGCTGGGTCGGGCACATTCTGCCCTTTGACCTGCTGCAAAAGACGCTGTTGAAAGACAAGGCTGACGCGCTCCACGCGCTGGAAAATCAGCTTGCCGAGCTGCCCGCTGAATATGAAGCCCTGCTGGATGAATTTACCGAGGACGACAAGAACGCCTATAAGGAGTGCTTTACCGAAGAAGGCGATGCCTTTGTGCCGAAAGAGATTGCCAAGAAAATTAAGGAGCTGCGGCGGGACCGCACCCCCGAAGCACAAAATGCCTGCCGTGTTTTCAGCCGCGTAGAAGAACTGACCAAACAGGAAAAGGCACTGAAAGCCGAAATCAAATCTGACGCAGCAGCGCTGGAGGCCCGGACAAAAAAGACCATTGAGGGGCTGACCGATGCGCAGGTGTTGGAGCTGCTGGAGCAAAAATGGATTGCACCTTTTACGAACGAGCTTGCCAAGCTGCCTGATGCCATGGTGGACAGCCTTGTCAGCAAGATTCAGACCCTGCAAAATAAATATAGCACAACCTTCTTTGATGTGGAAAGCGAAATCCGCGCCACCGAAAAGCAGCTGGCCGCGATGATGGACGACCTTACCGGCAGTGAGTACGACCTGAAAGGCCTGAGCGAGTTCAAGACGCTCTTGTTGGGTGACTGATATGGCAAAACAGAACAAACCTGCCATCCGATTCAAGGGATTTACTGACGCTTGGGAACAGCGGAAGTTGGGGGATATGATGAATGTTACTTCTGTAAAGCGAATTCATCAATCGGATTGGACAGACTGTGGAATACGCTTTTTGCGAGCAAGAGATATTGTATCCGCTTACAAAAATGAAGAACCTGGCGACTACCTATACATATCTAAAGAGAAGTACGATGAGTACAGTTCAATATCGGGAAAGGTTAGCACTGGAGATATGCTCGTAACGGGTGTTGGTACAATCGGAGTGCCATATTTAGTGGAAAATTCCGACCCTCTATACTTCAAAGACGGGAATATAATATGGTTTCAAAACGAAGATAAGGTCTTTGGAAAATTCTTGTTTTACTCTTTTACTGGCAAGTCAATTCAAGATTTTATAACAGAGTCGGCGGGTATTGGGACGGTAGGAACATATACGATTGAAAGTGGCAAAAAGACGCCTATAGCACTGCCCGACAAGGAAGAACAAGAGCGTATCGGTTTATTCTTTGCCAACCTCGACAACCTTATCACCCTTCATCAGCGTGAGTTAGAAAAGCTGCAAAATATCAAAAAATCCATGCTCGAAAAGATGTTTGTCTAAGGAGAATCGTGAAAAAATGGGAAAAATTATTTTATATCACGGCACTCCCGACAAAATCGTTGTGCCGAAATTTGGCGGCGGTGATGATAAACACGACTACGGCAGGGGCTTTTACCTTACCGAGAACATCGAACTTGCCAAAGAATGGGCGGTCTGCCGCCCGAACGACACAAACGGCTGGGTTCACAAGTACGAGCTGGAAACTGCCGGGCTGAAAATTCTGGATTTTCAGCAGCACAGTGTTCTTGCGTGGCTGGCAGAGCTGATGAAGCACCGGGACGCCGCCGACTCTAAGCGATACCGTATGCTGGCAAAGAAATTTATCGAAAAATACGGCATGGATACCCGCGATTATGATGTGATTTGCGGCTGGCGCGCAAACGCCTCCTACTTTTACATCGCCAAAGAGTTTGTGCGCGATAATATTGATGTGGATATTCTGGAAGATCTGCTGTCGCTGGGCGGTTTGGGCATCCAGTATTGCATCAAGTCCGAGGCCGCGTATGCAAATCTGAAAGAAATAACCGACGAGCTGCTTGCCGTGGACTACACTGAATTTAACGACAGGTACAATCAGCGCGACATAACGGCAAGAAAACGGATGCGCGAACTGGTGGATTCCGACGCGAACACGGTCACAAAGGTGTTCAGCACACTGTTTGAGAGGTGAGGGACAATGCGCGCGTATGCAAAGGAATATGTAAGCGATGTAGTCGAAAATCAGGGCAAGCTCTTTGACCTTGTGGCACAGAAATACCCTGACAAGGATACTGCGGCTTTTATCAATTCCTATATGGCAAGCAAAACCAGAAAAAGCATCGACGAGGCCAAAGCCTATGTAAACACGATGAGCGCCCCCGAACTGTGGGAGTACTTTTGCAAAACCGATGGCTTTACACTGAAAGACGGCAAAGCCATCGAGGGGTTTATGCCGGACTGGATCGGCGAATTTTATGCGTATTATCAATGGTATTATAATCTGCCCAGCAGCGAGGTCGTAAAAAAAGTGCCGGTTGCTTTTCTGGAAAAAGCATACGGCGGGCTGCATGATCTGGAACTGGATTTGGCGGTACAAAAAGTCGGTGAAGTATAATGACGGTTGTTTGCTTTCATAACCCCAGTGAGGAAAACGGATATTTGAGCAACTGGTACCCCTGCCGCTTTACGGTGGAGGGGGTGGACTTTTCCTCCATGGAACAATATATGATGTACAAAAAGGCTGTGTACTTTGGTGACAAGGCTGTGGCGGCCCAAATTCTTGCAACCGACGATGTTGCCGAAATCAAGGCGCTTGGCAGACTGGTTGCCAATTACAGCGAGCGTTATTGGAACGGTATTCGGCAAATCGTTGTTTTTACAGGGCTGCTTGCCAAATTCACCCAAAATGACGACTTGAAAGCGCAGCTTTCCGCCACCAAAGATTCCGTTTTGGCTGAATGTGCGGTCAGGGATACCATTTGGGGCATCGGCTTGTCGATGAAGGACCCGGACAGGCTGGATATTGGCAAGTGGAAGGGGCAAAACCTGCTGGGCTATGCCCTGATGATGGTGCGCGAACGGCTGTAAAAGCGTACACAAATACCCGGAAAGGGGCAAAACAAATGACCTTTCAAAAGGAATCGGACTTTGAAGAAGCGCTTATAAAAATCCTGACGACCAAAGGCTGGGAGAGCACAATTCTGAAATATCCCGCCGAGCAGGATCTGATTCGCAACTGGGCAAACATTCTCTTTGACAATAACCGCGGCATAGATCGCCTTGGCGATTACCCCTTGACCGATAGCGAGATGCAGCAAATTGTGGAGCAGATTCGGGAACTGCGCACGCCGCTGAAGCTGAACGGCTTTATCAACGGCAAAACGGTTTCTGTCAAGCGCGATAACCCCGATGACAAGGCACATTTCGGCAAGGAAGTCAGCCTGAAAATCTACGACCGCATGGAGATTGCCGCCGGGCAAAGCCGCTACCAGATCGTGCAGCAGCCGATTTTTCCCGGTAAATCCAAAATGCTGAACGACCGCCGCGGCGATTTGATGCTGCTGATCAACGGTATGCCGGTGTTCCATCTTGAATTAAAGCGCAGCGGTGTGCCGGTAAGTCAGGCGTATAACCAAATCGAAAAATACGCCCACGAGGGTGTGTTTACCGGGCTGTTCTCGCTTGTGCAGATTTTTGTGGCAATGAACCCGGAAGAAACCGTCTACTTCGCCAACCCCGGTCCCGACGGAAAATTCAACACCGATTATTACTTCCACTGGGCGGACTTCAACAACGAGCCAATCAACGATTGGAAAGAGATTGCCTCCAAGCTACTGTCCATCCCCATGGCGCATCAGCTGATCGGCTTTTACACCGTGGCCGACGATGCGGACGGCGTGTTGAAAGTTATGCGCAGCTATCAGTATTATGCTGCCAGTGCGATTTCGGATGTGGTTTCCAAAACGAAATGGGACAGCGGCAAGCAGCGCGGCGGGTATATCTGGCACACCACCGGCAGCGGCAAGACGATGACTTCCTTCAAGTCCGCACAGCTGATTGCCAATTCCAACGATGCGGACAAGGTGGTTTTCCTCACGGATCGCATCGAGTTGGGAACGCAGTCGCTGAAAGAATACCGCGCCTTTGCCGATGAAAACGAGACCGTGCAGGCAACGGAAAACACCTATGAGCTGATTACCAAGCTGAAAAGCATTGCCACCGCAGACACGCTGATTGTGACATCTATTCAGAAGATGAGCAATATCCGTGACGAGGAGGGCGGCAAAAATGCCCGCGATATTGAGCTGATCGGCAAAAAGCGGCTGGTGTTTATCGTGGACGAGGCGCATCGCTCCACCTTTGGCGATATGCTGGCAATTATAAAAGAAACCTTTCCCCGTGCGATTTTCTTCGGCTTTACCGGCACGCCCGTGTTTGAGGAAAACGCCAAAAAGAACAACGCGCAAACCGATGTGTTTGGCAATGAACTGCACCGTTATAGCATAGCGGACGGCATCCGCGATAAAAATGTGCTGGGCTTTGACCCGTACAAGGTACTTACTTTCCGCGACAAAGATGTGCGGCAGGCTGTTGCACTGGAAAAGGCGAAGGCAACTACGGTTGCAGACGCCCTGAATGACCCCGCAAAAGCCGCTGTGTACTATAAGTACATGGACAACACGCAGGTGAAAATGTACGGCGAGCCGGGTCCGGACGGAAAGTGGATCAAGGGGATTGAGGATTATCTGCCCAATACACAATATCTAACGGCAGAGCATAAGCAGACCGTAATCGAGGATATTAAGGAAAACTGGCTGACTTTGAGCCACAACGGTAAGTTCCACGCCATTTTTGCCACAAGCAGCATCCCGGAGGCAATCGAATATTACCGCATGATGAAGATCACCATGCCGGAATTGAAAACAAGCTGCCTTTTTGACCCGAACATTGATAATAACGGCGGCGCCATTTACAAAGAGGATGGGCTTGTTGAAATTATCGAGGATTACAATAAGCGCTATGGGCAGGATTTTACAATACCCACCCATGCACGGTTTAAGAAGGATCTGTCGCTGCGTCTGGCGCACAAGGAGCAGTATAAGCGCATTGAACGCACACCCGACCAACAGCTTGATTTGCTGATCGTTGTTGACCAGATGCTGACCGGCTTTGACTCCAAGTGGGTTAATACCCTCTATATGGATAAGATGCTGGAATACGAGAACATTATACAGGCGTTTTCCCGCACAAACCGACTGTTTGGGCCGGATAAGCCGTTCGGTGTGATTCGCTACTACCGCAAGCCGCACACAATGGAGCAAAATGTGCTGAAAGCGGTGAAGCTGTACTCCGGCGACCGCCCGATTGGATTGTTTGTTGACCGCCTTGCCCACAACCTTGAAAAAATGAACGAGGTGTACGGCGACATTGCGGAGTTGTTTACGAGCGCGGGTGTGCCTGATTTTGAAAAGCTGCCGCAGGACAGAAGCGTCTGCGCCAAGTTTGCCAAGCTGTTCCGCGAGCTTAACGACTACATGGAGGCCGCGCGCGTGCAGGGCTTTACATGGAATCAAAGCGTATATCATTGCCCGGACGATGCTGCCGATGAAACCATTGATGTCGAAATGCTGTTTGATGAGTCTGCCTATCTGATTTTGGCACAGCGCTATAAGGAACTGTCTGCCGAGCCGTCGGATCCTTCCGATGACGGCGATGCGCCGTATGATTTGGTGGGCTATTTGACGGAAATTGACACCGGTGTGATTGATTCCAACTATATGAACAGCCGCTTTGATAAGTACCTGAAGCTGCTGAATCAGGCGGGTGCATCGGGAGAATCCATAGAACAGGCAAAAGCCGAACTGCATAAGTCCTTTGCTAGCTTGACACAGGAAGAACAGAAGTTTGCCAATATCTTCCTGCACGATATTGAACGCGGCGATGCCACACCCGAACCCGGCAAGACGCTGCGGGATTACATTACCGAGTACCAGTGCCGTGCGAAGAATGACCAAATCCACCGCTTTGCCGTTGTGTTTGGCTTGGATGAAGAAAAGCTCCGCAATATGATGGGTCTGGGGCTGACGAAAACCAATATCAACGAGTTTGGCCGCCTTGACGAACTGAAGAAAAGCGTAGACAAAGCAAAGGCAAAAGCCTATTTTGAGAAAAAAGAGGGCGTAAAGCTGATACCGCCCAAGGTAAACCAGAAAGTGGACAGTTTGCTGCGGGAATTTATTGTAACCGGCGGCTTCGAGGTGTAAGGCTGCATATTTATAAGCGATAAGTCGAACAAAAGGGCCAAGGAAAATCCGAGGCCCTTTTACTTTTGCTTGGGAACAGCGGAAGTTGGGGGATATGATGAATGTTACTTCTGTAAAGCGAATTCATCAATCGGATTGGACAGACTGTGGAATACGCTTTTTGCGAGCAAGAGATATTGTATCCGCTTACAAAAATGAAGAACCTGGCGACTACCTATACATATCTAAAGAGAAGTACGATGAGTACAGTTCAATATCGGGAAAGGTTAGCACTGGAGATATGCTCGTAACGGGTGTTGGTACAATCGGAGTGCCATATTTAGTGGAAAATTCCGACCCTCTATACTTCAAAGACGGGAATATAATATGGTTTCAAAACGAAGATAAGGTCTTTGGAAAATTCTTGTTTTACTCTTTTACTGGCAAGTCAATTCAAGATTTTATAACAGAGTCGGCGGGTATTGGGACGGTAGGAACATATACGATTGAAAGTGGCAAAAAGACGCCTATAGCACTGCCCGACAAGGAAGAACAAGAGCGTATCGGTTTATTCTTTGCCAACCTCGACAACCTTATCACCCTTCATCAGCGTAAGCCATATTCACACATACAACGGAGGTGCAATATGCTTAACGAAGCACAACGCACAGATAAGTTCTGTGAATATTATGCAAAGTGGATTACTGTATACAAGAAAGGGGCGATAAGACAGGTTACAATGGATAAGTACCTGATGACGCAAAAATGGCTTGAAAAGCTTATCCCGGATTTGAAAATTTGCGATTTGAACCGCATTGCGTATCAGCAGTTGCTGAATGATTATGCCGAATACCATGAGCGGCAGACGACAATGGACTTTCACCACCAACTCAAAGGAGCTGTTTTAGACGCAGTGGACGAGGGGCTGATTGACCGTGACCCCACGCGGAAAGCGATTATTAAAGGCAAGGCACCATCTACAAAGAAAATAAAGTACCTTAACCAATTTGAACTGCACACACTCCTTGCCTCGCTCGAATTAAAGGATGAAGTGAACTGGGATTATTTCATTCTTTTGGTGGCCAAGACCGGAATGCGCTTTTCGGAGGCACTGGCACTGACCCCCAAGGACTTTGATTTCTATCATCAGACCCTTTCCATCAGTAAGACATGGGATTACAAGGGCGCCGGTGGGTTTCAGCCGACAAAGAACAAATCATCGGTTCGTAAAATTCAAATTGATTGGCAGTCTGTTATTCGTTTTTCCGAGCTTGTAAAAGGTCTGCCGGACGATCAACCTATTTTTGTGGATGGCAAGGTCTACAACTCCACCGTCAATGATGTTTTGAGCCGCCATTGTGAGAGGTGCAATATCCCGGTCATTTCTATCCACGGTCTGCGCCACACCCACGCATCCCTGCTACTTTTTACCGGCGTATCTATTGCGAGTGTTGCCCGGCGACTGGGACACTCCAGTATGACAACCACCCAAAAGACCTATCTCCATATCATTCAGGAGTTGGAAAACAAGGATATTGACCTTGTTATGCGGTCATTGTCCGGGCTGAACTAAATCATTGATTTATGGCTTATGTTGATTTGCTTAATGTAAAAGTGACTGTGGCGCAGAGATCCACTTCGCACCACAGTCACTTTTGCATTGGACCTTGAATGCTAATCCGAAAAATATTGTACCCGCTATATTGGGATTCTTAAATTTACCAAACGCTGTCTAGCAAATTGAGTTGACCGCACTACTATTAGTTATCATCTATCCTCCGCACGGATAAAGGACGGTGCAGCGATTTTTTCCGACTATATTCTTTAATGGAAAAATGTCTTGTATATCTCAACCACCTGATTTTCCAGTCAGCGACTGGAAAATTGAACGGAACACATTATGATGAATGAGTATATCATCTGCTTTTGCTTGAATCACCGATTTCCTTGATGGCGGCATAGTGTTTTCCACATTTTCGGCTGATCTCGTTGAAAAAGTCGGACGTCACAAATTCCAGCAGCCATACTTTGGGAATCATGTATTTGGGTGTCTGCAAGATGGTTTTCAGCAAGCCCTTGCTGCACCATTTCAGAATTGTGTGGCGTTGGTAGCCTGTCACCTCGCAGACTTGCGCAACGGTCAGTACATCCGGGTAATTTGCTAACTGCTGCTCGTACCATTCCTTGGCCAGCAGCCGTTCCTCGCCCTCATAGTTCAGCTTGCGCTCTAACGATGCGGCAGGTTTCTTGTGTTTGGGGTAGTTGTAATACCACCCGCTGGGCGGGGTGTAGCGCATCGGGTCGGACTCTCGGCGGTAGAGATACTCGGCAACATCCTTCTTGGCGATTTTATAGCAGCGTGTTTTCTTTCCGTTGTTTTTGCAGGGAACAAGCCCGCTTTGCAGGAGATAAAGCGAAGTGCGCGTTCCGATATGGCATACAATGCGGAAATCGTTGCGGCTCATCGGGTCCGGATAGGGCGTTAGGATTTCTTCAATTTTTTCTTTCAAAGAGTCGTTGCTTGCAGTTTCTTTCTTCATTTCGGGTTCTCCTTGTTTCTAAAGTGGAACCCTAAAAACCACTACTTCATTTTTCTGTTTCCTGCATTTTTTCTCATTCGTGTCCGCAAGACCGCACTATTATCTGGCTTTTTGCTTATGTGTGATAAAGAAGTAATAGAAGTGTAAAAAATTTTGCCTTTCCTATCCGATACTTGTCTTTGGTATCGG
>OOBI01001399.1_pt1 | contig 12806 bp, 10 predicted proteins | sample 1671081 | NCBI WGS metagenome assembly OOBI01 (sample SAMN06348120, study PRJEB24527) | human gut metagenome | biome: human gut; feature: ankylosing spondylitis patient; material: feces | host: Homo sapiens | place: China | collected 2015-10 | reverse complement strand
GGAGTTCAGACGTGTGCTCTTCCGATCTCGGTATTTTCGCTTCCCTATTGTTTGCTGGAGGAAAGAAAAAGCAGCAGAGGATTAAAATCAGGATGGATTCTTTTAAAATGGCACTGGAAGCAAATTATTTTAGGTTTTGTGGCACTCCATATCGTGATGCTTGCAGTTATCATGGGTGTTTATTTTCTGGCAAATGCCACAGCTTCCGGTTATGCAATTTTAAGCAAACCAAAGTCAGCAGTTGTAAGCGCAGTGCTTGTCTATAATGACTGGATTCGTATGGGAATCGGTATCTTTGCAGGAGCACTCCAGCTGATGCTGAGCCTTGCCTTTGTTTATTTTATTTATGCGCGTTACCATATCCAGAAAAAAAGTGAAGCGGGAATTGCTGCTATTTTCAGACAGAAATTATGGTATCAGAAAATCGGTCAAAGAAGAGCAGCGGCCATCTTTACTGCGATTTTACTTGTCATGGAAGGTTCTTATCTGGTTGTACTGGCTTCTGACCATAGCAGTGCCGTAAACAGTCTGATGAGTACAACCGGAGTCACTGCACACAGGGGAGGGGCTCTTATGGCACCGGAAAATACAATTAGTTCTCTGGATTATACTATAAAATGTGGAGCAGATTACGCAGAGATTGACGTGCAGGAAACAGCCGATGGGGAATTGGTTCTCCTGCATGATAATTCTCTAAAACGAACGGCGGGTGTAAAGAAGAATGTATGGGAAATGACTTATGCAGAGATTGCACAGCTTGATGCAGGTTCAAGTTTTAATAAAAAATTTCGTGGGGAAAAGATTCCAACATTAGATGAAGTATTGAAATTCTGCAGGGGAAAACTGGATTTGAATATTGAAATTAAATACAATGGGCAAAATAAAGGAATTGTAAAGAAAGTTGTGCGTATAATAGAACAGAACCATTTCGAGGATCATTGTGTGGTTACTTCGATGAATTATTCGTTTTTGAAGCAAGTGAAAAAGGCAAATCCTGACATCCGTACCGGATATATCATGACGATGACTTATGGAACCATTTCACGGATAGAAGCAGCAGACTTTTTCAGTGTGAAATATACTTATGTGGATGAGGCGTTTGTGAGGGAAGCACATTCTCTTGGTAAAGAAGTACATGCCTGGACGGTGAATTATCGTGGAGATATTAAGCGGATGCTGGATGTGGGCGTGGATAATATTATCACGGATAATCCGGTTTTAGTGAGAAAAGTTAAAAACCAGGAAAGTGATATGCAGACTGACTTTTGGGATTTAATGCGCTATGCATTTAAGATGTGAGAAAAAACTGTTGACAAATAGTGGCAAAGAAGATATACTTTGAGCATCAAAGTAATTTTGAGCCTAATTGAAAAAAATAAAAAATGAGATATATTTTATAAGGAGATTAAAGATTATGTTAGAAAAAATGAGAGAAATTATTGCAGAACAGTTGAATTGTGACGAAGGAGAAATCAACGTAGATAAAACTCCTTTGAAACTAGAATATTCTGTAGAAATTCCGGCAGAAGAACTTCAGGAATTAACAACAGTTGGTGCTGTTATTGACTATTTAAAAAATAAAGGCGTAGAAGAATAAGAAAGACTGGAATCTGCCGCAATGGTAAGAAATAACTCTTGCGGCAGATTCTTTTTAGGTAAATAGTTTGAAATACAAAATATTCTAGTTTCAAAGGAGTTTTATATGAGCAAGACAGCTTTTATTTTTCCGGGACAGGGAGCACAATATACCGGCATGGGAAAAGATTTTTACGAAGAAATTCCTGTGTGCAGGGAAATGATTGATTTAGCAGGAGAAGTTACTGGTCTTAATATGCCGGCACTGTTATTTGAAGAAAACGAAGAGTTAAATATTACAGAATATACACAGATTGCAATGCTTAGTGTGGAAGTTGCCATTTTAAAGGCATTGGAAGCACAGGGAGTGAAAGCAGATGTGACTGCCGGCTTAAGTCTGGGTGAATACGCTGCCTGTGTCTGTGCAGGAACTCTTTTAGAAAAAGATGCTTTTTTACTGGTCAGAAAAAGAGGAATTTTAATGCAGGAGGCAGTTCCGAGTGGCGGTGCAATGGCGGCAGTAATGGGAACAGGTGCCGATTTGATTGAAGAAATCTGTGAAAAGACGGAAGGAATTGTATCGATTGCCAATTATAACTGCCCGGGGCAGATTGTCATTACCGGAGAAAAAGAGGCTGTAGAAAGAGCATCCGAGGCATTAAAAGAAGCTGGAGCAAGAAGAATTGTTCCATTAAAGGTATCTGGTCCATTTCATTCTGCAATGCTTGAGCAGGCTGGAGAAGCACTTGGAGAAGTATTGGATGCAATAGAGGTAAAGAAACCGGAAATTCCTTATGTGACAAATGTGACAGCACAATATGTGACCAAGGCAGAAGAAGTCAAACCACTGCTTGTTAAACAGGTTTCCTCTTCTGTAAAATGGCAGCAGTGTGTAGAAGCGATGATTGAAGATGGGGTAGATACCTTTGTGGAAATCGGACCTGGAAAAACCTTAAGTGGATTTATGAGAAAAATTAATCGGAATGTGACCGTTATGAATATTCAGAATAAAGAAGAGTTTGAAACGGTAGTAAATTGTTTGAAATGATTTAACCAAATCAAGCAAGTAGCGAAAGCGGATTGCGAATATCCGCTTGACAATAAACGGATTTGAAATTTGAAATTAAGAAAGGCAGAATCATGTTAGAAGGAAAAATCGCATTAGTAACCGGCGCAGGAAGAGGAATCGGAAGAGCAGTTGCCTTAAAACTTGCAGGGCAGGGTGCAGTGGTAGTGGTAAATTATAACGGCTCGAAAGAAAGAGCCGAAGAAGTCGTAAAAACCATTTTGGAAAATGGAGGAACTGCATCTGCATATCAGTGCAGTGTCAGTGATTTTGAAGCCTGCGAAAAAATGATAAAAGATGTGATTGCACAGTATGGACATCTTGATATTTTGGTAAATAATGCCGGAATTACAAGAGATGGACTGATTATGAAAATGAAAGAAGAAGATTTTGATGCTGTCATTGAGACAAATTTAAAAGGAACATTTAATACAATTCGTCACACAACGAGATGGATGTTAAAACAAAAAGGCGGAAAAATCATCAATATTTCTTCAGTGTCCGGAATCCTTGGAAATGCGGGACAGGCAAATTATGCAGCAAGCAAGGCTGGTGTGATTGGTCTGACAAAAACAATGGCAAGAGAACTTGCAAGCCGTGGAATTACCGTCAATGCGGTTGCACCGGGATTTGTGGAAACGGATATGACAGAGGTGTTACCGGAGGCTGTGAAAGAAACTTCCTGTAAACAGATTCCGCTTGGAAGATTTGGAAAACCAGAAGAAATTGCAAATGCAGTTGCATTTTTAGCATCAGAAGAAGCAGATTATATCACAGGTCAGGTCATCAGTGTCGATGGCGGAATGAGCATGTAGGAGGACGTTATGAGACGAGTAGTAATAACAGGAATGGGAGCAATCACTCCGCTTGGATTAAATGTAGAAGAGTTCTGGAACGGATTAAAAGAAGGCAGACATGGATTTGGAGAAATTACCCGTTTTGATGCCTCTGAATATAAAGCACATCTTGCCGGTGAAGTAAAAGGATTTGTCGGAAAAGAATTTATGGATGCAAAGGCAGCAAAGAGAATGGAACTGTTCTGCCAGTATGCGGTCGCAGCCACAAAAGAAGCCATCGAAGAGGCAGGTCTTGACATGGAGAAAGAAGATGCTTACCGTGTGGGCTGTTCGGTTGGTTCAGGAATCGGAAGCCTTCAGGCAATGGAGCGTGAACACACCAGATTATTAGAAAAAGGACCAAACAGAATCAATCCTTTATTAGTACCAATGATGATTTCCAACATGGCAGCGGGAAATGTATCGATTCAGTTTGGATTAAAAGGAAAGAGCTTAAATGTCGTAACTGCCTGTGCAACAGGAACAAACTGTATCGGTGAAGCTTATCGCAGTATTCAGTTTGGTGATGCAGATGTCATGGTAGCAGGTGGAACAGAAGCCGCAATCAGTCCGATTGGAATTGGCGGATTTGCTGCATTGACTGCACTTTCAAAATCCACAAATCCAGACCGTTGTTCGATTCCGTTTGATAAAGAGCGGGATGGATTTGTAATGGGAGAGGGCGCTGGAATTGTCGTATTGGAAGAATTGGAACATGCGAAAAAACGTGGTGCAAAGATTTTAGCAGAAGTCGTGGGATATGGAGCAACCAGCGATGCCTATCATATCACTTCTCCGGCAGAAGATGGAGAAGGTGCTGCAAATGCAATGGCAAATGCCATCAAGGAAGCAAAAATTCAGCCAGAAGAGGTTACTTATATCAACGCACATGGAACAAGTACCCATCACAATGACTTATTTGAGACAAGAGCAATTAAAAAATTGTTTGGGGAACATGCCTATAAGATGAAAATCAATTCTACAAAATCCATGATTGGACATCTTTTAGGAGCAGCGGGAGCAGTGGAAGTGATTGCCTGTGTAAAACAGATGGAAAACAATTATGTACATACAACAGCAGGATATCAGGTAAAAGATGAAGAATGTGACTTGGATTATGTAGCGGGAAGCGGAGTAGGAATGGAAATTCCGTATGCACTGACAAATTCTCTGGGGTTTGGTGGACATAATGCCAGTCTGTTGCTTAAGAAATGGAATGACTAGGAGGTAGCTTAAAATGGAATTTGAAAAAATGATTGAATTAATCAAGACCGTCAGTGATTCTAATCTGACGCAGTTCCAGATAGAAGAAGACGGATTTAAGCTTTCCATGAAAACAGATAAACAGTCCAAAGTAGTAGTTCAGAAGCAGGAAAGCGTACCAAAAGAAATTCAAAGTGTTGCGATGGATGAGATTAAACCGGCAGAACAAAAAGAAATCAAAAAAGCAGAGGGAAATGTTGTGAAATCTCCATTAGTTGGAACATTTTACAGTGCCTCTTCACCGGATTCTGCCCCATTTGTAAAAGTAGGAGATACCGTAAAAAAAGGTCAGGTACTTGGTATTGTAGAAGCGATGAAACTTATGAATGAAATCGAGTCCGAATTTGACGGAGTCGTAAAAGAAATTCAGATTGAAAATGAACAGGTTGTAGAATATGGACAGCCATTATTTGTCATTGGTTAGGAGAAATCAGATGAAGCTTACAATAAAAGAAATTATGGAGATTATTCCTCATAGACAGCCATTTTTATTAATTGACACGATTGAAGAATTAGAGCCGGGTGTACGTGCAGTCGGAAGAAAATGTGTCAGCTACAACGAGCCATATTTTGCAGGACATTTTCCACAGGAGCCAGTGATGCCAGGCGTTTTACAGATTGAGGCACTTGCGCAGGTCGGTGCTGTTGCAATTTTAAGCAAGCCGGAAAATAAAGGAAAAACTGCTTATTTTGGTGCAATTAACAATGCGAAATTTAAGACAAAAGTCGTTCCGGGTGATGTGTTAACGTTAGAGCTTGAAATTATAAAAGAAAAAGGACCGATTGGAGTAGGAAAAGCGGTTGCCAAAAATCAGGAGGGCAAGATTACAGTCTCAGCAGAACTGACATTTGCAATCGGATAGGAGTGTGGAAAAATGTTTCATAAAATATTAATTGCAAATCGCGGAGAAATTGCGGTCCGTATTATCAGAGCGTGTCGTGAAATGGGAATTAAGACGGTTGCGGTTTATTCGGAAGCAGACAAAGATGCGCTTCATGCCCAGCTTGCAGATGAAGCAGTCTGTATTGGACCGGCTCCGGCTTCGGAAAGTTATTTAAATATGGAACGAATTTTAAGTGCGACGGTGGCAACAAAGGCAGAAGCGATTCATCCGGGATTTGGCTTTCTCTCTGAGAACAGTAAATTTGTCCGAATGTGTGAAAAATGCAATGTGGTATTTATCGGTCCGTCTGCAGATGTAATTGACAAAATGGGAAATAAATCGCAGGCGAGAAAGACCATGCAGGAAGCCGGAGTACCAGTCGTTCCAGGCACAAAAGAGCCGGTTTATACTGCAAAAGAAGCTTTAGAAGAAGCAAAAAAAATCGGATTTCCGATTATGATTAAAGCATCCTCCGGTGGTGGAGGAAAAGGAATGAGAGTTTCTGAAAGTGAGGCAGATTTTGAAGAAAATTTTAATACTGCACAAAGAGAATCCATTAATTCCTTTGCAGATGATACAATGTATCTGGAACGCTATGTGGGACGTCCTCGTCATGTAGAAGTACAGATTTTAGGAGATAAATTCGGAACAGCCGTTCAGCTTGGAGAACGTGATTGTTCGATTCAGAGACGTCATCAGAAGATGATAGAAGAATCTCCATGTTGTGCAATTACTAAAGAAATCAGAAAAAAAATGGGTGAAACTGCAGTTCGTGCGGCAAAGGCAGTCGGATATGAAAGTGCCGGAACGATTGAATTCTTACTTTCAGAAACCGGAGAATTTTTCTTTATGGAAATGAATACCCGAATTCAGGTAGAACATCCGGTGACGGAATTTGTCTCAGGTGTGGATTTGATTAAAGAACAGATTCGTATTTCGGCAGGACTTCCGATTTCTGTTAAGCAGGAGGAAATTCAGGTTAAGGGTCATGCAATTGAATGTCGAATCAATGCAGAAAATCCGAAGAAAAATTTCATGCCGTGTCCGGGAAAGATTGAAAATCTGTATCTTCCGGGAGGAAACGGAGTAAGAATTGATACCGCAGTTTACAGTGGTTATCAGATTCCGCCCAATTATGATTCAATGATTATGAAAGTGATCGTATATGACAAAGACAGGGAGTCTGCAATCGCAAAGATGCGAAGTACACTTGGGGAAGTCGTCATTGAAGGGGTTCAGACAAATCTGGATTTTCAGTATGATATTTTAAATCAGAAAGATTTTTTAGAAGGAAACGTAACCACACATTTTATTGAAGAACATTATGAGTAATAAGGAGCAGGCGAAATGTCCAGATTGAAGGATTTATTTAAAAAATCGACAAATGAATCAGCTAAAACAGAAGAAATAAATGAAGCCCAGTTTGGTCCGTCTGTACCAGAAGGTCTGTGGGTAAAATGTCCAAAATGCGGAGAACTGCTTTATAAAGAAGATGTAGTAAAAAACAGTTATGTCTGCCCAAAATGTCAGGGATATTTTAGAATGAAGGCAAAGACGAGAATCCGCATGATTGCAGATAAGGGAAGTTTTAAAGAGTGGAGTACGGATATTAAGACAAAGAACTTTTTGAATTATCCGAATTATGAAGAGAAAATTGCCGAAGTGCAGGAAAAGACTCACTTAGAAGAAGCAATCAAAATCGGAGAAGCCCAGATTGATAAGACAAGAGTCGTGCTTGGAGTCTGTGATGCCCGTTTTTTAATGGGAAGCATGGGATATGTGGTAGGAGAGAAAATTACCAGAGCATTTGAATGTGCGACAAAAGAAAAGCTTCCGGTTATTTTATTCTGCTGTTCGGGCGGAGCAAGGATGCAGGAGGGAATGGTTTCTTTAATGCAGATGGCGAAAACCTCTGCGGCAATTAAAGCACACAGCAAAGCAGGACTGCTCTACATTCCGGTTCTGACAGACCCGACAACAGGAGGAGTGACCGCAAGTTTTGCAATGCTTGGAGATATTATTCTGGCAGAGCCTGGAGCACTGATTGGATTTGCCGGTCCAAGGGTGATTGCACAGACAATTGGACAAAAACTTCCGGAAGGATTCCAGCGTTCGGAATTTTTAGTAGAACATGGAATTATTGATGGAATTGTAAAACGAAATGATTTACGAAGAACCTTGTCCGGTCTTGTAAAACTGCATGAGCGAAATGCAAGTTATAGTCAGTTTAATAAAATTTGTTTTCAGGGTGAACAGAAACAGAAAATCGAAACAAAGAAGCGAAGAACCAGAAAAAAAGAAATGACTGCATGGGAGCGGGTAGAAATAGCTCGTGATTCTAAAAGACCAACCAGTTTGGATTATATTGGAAAGATATTTGATACCTTTATGGAACTGCATGGAGACCGTGCCTTTCGAGATGATGGGGCAATGATTGGTGGACTTGCATTATTGGACGGACAACCGGTTACGGTTATTGGAGTACAAAAGGGTCGTAATACAAAAGATAATATTACGAGAAATTTTGGGATGCCGTCTCCGGAAGGGTATCGAAAAGCACTTCGACTGATGAAACAGGCAGAAAAATTTAATCGTCCGATTATCAATTTTATTGATACTCCCGGAGCATTTTGTGGAATTGAAGCAGAAGAACGCGGACAGGGAGAAGCGATTGCCAGAAACTTAATGGAAATGTCGGATTTAAAAGTTCCGGTTTTAAGTATTGTAATCGGAGAAGGCGGAAGTGGTGGTGCACTTGCCATTGGTGTTGGAAATGAAGTCTGGATGCTGGAAAATGCCACTTATTCGATTTTATCGCCGGAAGGATTTGCCTCTATCTTATGGAAAGACAGCAAAAAAGCAAAAGAAGCTGCGGAAATTATGAAAATTACGGCAAAGGATTTAAAAGCACTTGGAATTATTGAACAGGTGATTGAAGAACCATATCCGGCATGTGAAGAAAACTTAGAAGAAATTTCTGAGAATATGAAAACGAAGATGCGAGAATTTCTTCAGAGAATGGATAAAAAAACAAAAGAAGAACTGGCAGAAGACCGTTATGAACGTTTCCGCAAGATGTAAGAACTTAGGAAGATAAGAAGAAATAGGCAGGAAAAAATATGAGCAAATCATTAAAAATAGGAGATTTGGAAGTGAAAATTCCGGTCGTGCAGGGCGGAATGGGCGTTGGAATCAGTCTTTCAGGACTTGCAGGAAATGTCTCTGCCTGTGGCGGGCTTGGGGTGATTTCAACCGCTCAGATAGGCTGGAGAGAACCGGATTTTTATGAAAAACCATTTGAGGCAAATTTCCGTGCAATTGAAAAAGAAATTAAAAAGGCAAGAGAACTGGCAAAAGGCGGAGTGCTTGGAGTGAATATCATGGTGGCAACACAGCGTTATGAAGAGTATGTAAAATCAGCCGTAAAAGCCGGAATTGACATTGTTATTTCCGGAGCCGGACTGCCGATTGACCTTCCCAAATATGTAGAGGGAAGCAAAACAAAGATTGCACCGATTGTCTCTTCTTTGAAATCTTTGACGGTTATCTGCAGGATGTGGGAGCGAAAATATCAGACAGCACCGGATTTGGTTGTGATTGAAGGACCAAAAGCAGGTGGACATCTTGGATTTTCAAGAGAAGAATTAGAAACTGTTACAGATGAGGCTTACGATGACGTGATTGTCTCGATTATTGAAAAAGTAAAAGAGTATAGTGAAAAATTCTCAAAAAAGATTCCAGTAGTAGTTGCCGGCGGAATTTATGAGCGAAAAGATATGGAACACGTTATGAAACTTGGCGCAGATGGAGTTCAGATGGGAACAAGATTTGTGACAACGAAAGAATGTGATGCCGACGAAGCCTACAAGCAAAGCTACATCAAGGCAAAAAAAGAAGATATAAAGATTGTACAAAGTCCGGTTGGGATGCCGGGACGTGCGATTTTAAATCCATTTCTGGAAAAAGTAAAAACAGAAAAATGCAAAATCAAACACTGCTATCAGTGTATTGTGACCTGCGATAAAAAGACGATTCCATACTGCATTACAGAAGCGCTGGTTAATGCAGCAGAGGGCAGAGTAGATGAAGGTCTGCTGTTTTGCGGAGAAAATGCATATCGTGCAGATAAGATAGAAACAGTAGCAGAGATTATGGAAGAGTTTCGATAAACCGATAACAAAAAGAGTCCTGAAATCAGGATTCTTTTTTGTTTATCAGGTATTTCAAGAATAGTTAGCACTTGAAAAGTCAAAATTCATAAGGTATAATTTTAGTCGTATCGATGGAGTCGAGAAAAAAGTCTGAAAAAGACGATTTTTAAGGAGATAGAAAATGAGTACAGTAAGAACAAGATTCGCACCAAGCCCGACAGGAAGAATGCATGTCGGAAATTTAAGAACTGCATTATATGCTTATTTAATTGCAAAACATGAAAACGGAAGTTTTATGCTTCGTATTGAAGATACCGACCAGGAACGTTTCGTAGACGGAGCACTGGATATTATTTACCGTACACTGGCAAAAACAGGTCTGGTTCATGATGAAGGTCCGGATAAAGATGGCGGATATGGTCCTTATGTTCAGAGTGAAAGAAATGCACAGGGAATTTATTTAAAATATGCAAAACAGTTAATTGAGCAGGGAGATGCTTATTACTGTTTCTGTACCAAAGAACGTCTGGAATCTTTAAAATCCAACGTTGGAGAAGATGGAAAAGAAATCTCTGTTTATGATAAACACTGCCTGCATTTAAGCAAAGAAGAAGTTGAAGAAAAACTGGCAGCAGGAGAACCGCATGTTATTCGTTTTAACATGCCGACAGAAGGTACAACAACCTTCCATGATGATATTTATGGAGATATCACCGTACAGAATGATGAATTAGATGATTTAATTCTGATTAAATCCGATGGATATCCGACTTACAACTTTGCAAACGTAATCGATGACCATCTGATGAACATCACACATGTAGTAAGAGGAAATGAATATCTTTCTTCTTCACCGAAATACAATCGTATTTATGAAGCATTTGGATGGGAAATCCCGACTTATGTACACTGTCCGTTAATCACAAACGAAGAACATAAAAAATTAAGCAAACGTTCCGGACATTCTTCTTATGAAGATTTATTAGAGCAGGGATTCTTAACAGAAGCAATCGTAAACTACGTTGCACTGCTTGGATGGTGTCCACAGGACAATCGTGAGATTTTCAGCCTTGAAGAACTGGTAAAAGAATTTGATTACCATCACATGAGCAAATCTCCGGCTGTGTTTGACATGACAAAATTAAAATGGATGAATGGCGAATATATTAAAGCAATGGATTTTGATAAATTCTATGAAATGGCACTTCCATACATTCAGAGTGTAATTAAAAAAGACTTAGATTTAGAGAAAATTGCACAGATGGTAAAAACCAGAATCGAAGTATTCCCGGACATTCCGGATTTAATTGACTTCTTTGAAGCAGTTCCGGAATACGATGTTGCAATGTATACTCATAAGAAAATGAAAACAAATCCGGAAATTTCTTTAGAAGTATTAAATAAAATCATTCCGGTATTAGAAGCACACGAAGATTACACAAACGATGCATTATACGAATTACTGTGTGGATTTGCAAAAGAAAACGGATACAAAAACGGACAGATTTTATGGCCGATTCGTACCGCACTTTCAGGAAAACAGATGACACCTGCCGGTGCAACAGAAATCCTTGAAGTACTTGGAAAAGACGAATCCATTATACGTTTAAAAGCAGCAGTAGAAAAACTTTCTTAATTCAATAAATATAGCAAGGATTCTCCCACCTCTATAGGTGGTGAGAGAAATTGCAAACAGAAAGGTTAACGGCAGTGATGGGCGGAGAGAAATCGGTATCCCCCACTGACATGAGGTAAACCACAGTCAGCGTTTTGCTGACATGTCAGACTCTGTGAAATTACCGACTGTGGGTTGAAACAAAGTCTGGAATAGAAAGGATCTAAACATACAGAAAAGAAAAGAGGAAAAAAGATGAACATTGCGCAGGCAAAAGAAGAAATTAAAAATACTGTACGGATCTACACAAGAAAAAATGAAGACGGAAGTTATAAAATAGCTCCCGTTCATCAGCGACCGGTGCTGTTGATTGGACCTCCGGGGATTGGAAAAACAGCAATTATGGAACAGGTGGCAGAGGAATGTGAGATAGGTCTTATTGCCTATACCATTACGCACCATACAAGACAAAGTGCAGTAGGACTGCCATTAATTAAAAATGAAGTATTTGGTGGAAAAGAATACGCAGTGACCGAATATACGATGAGTGAGATTGTTGCATCGGTTTATCAGTGTATAGAAAAACAGGGATATAAAGAAGGAATTTTATTTATCGATGAAATTAACTGTGTCTCAGAGACGCTTGCACCAACTATGCTTCAGTTTCTTCAGTGTAAAACATTTGGTACACATAAGATTCCGGATGGCTGGGTCATTGTGGCAGCAGGAAATCCGCCACAATACAATAAATCAGTTCGAGAGTTTGATATTGTAACATTAGACCGTGTAAAACGGATTGAGGTAAAAGAAGATTATTCTGTATGGAGAAACTATGCACTCAAAAATAAAGTACATCCATCGATTATTGCTTATCTTGACTTAAAAACCGAACAATTTTATAAAATTGAAGCCACGGCAGATGGCTATGCATTTGTAACGGCAAGGGGTTGGGAAGATTTATCCAGAATTTTATGGATGTATGAAGAATCAGAACTTGAGATTACTGTAGAATTTTTATTTGAATATCTTCAGCACGAAGAAGTTGCAAGAGGTTTTTTAGGATTTTATCAGCTTTGTAAAAGGATGAAAGAAGAATATGGGCTGATGCAGATACTAGAGGGAACGATAGGTGAAGAAAAGTTAGAGAAAGAAATTTTTAAACTCAAAGAGACAGAGTTTGATGCAAGAGTTGCAATTCTGACTTTTTTGAGTGATGGAATTCATCAAAAAATAGAAAGTTATGATAAAAAAGAACAGAAAGTCCGGATTCAGTATCAGGAAGCAAAAACACTTCTGGAGCAATTAGAAAACAAAAAAGAGACAGATCGTTTTTCTGAACTGTTAGAGAGAAAAATTGAGCAGGAAAAACATGCTTTTTTGGTAAAAAAAGAGCAGGGCTTACTGACAAAGGAAGAG
>OOBI01001388.1_pt1 | contig 12876 bp, 10 predicted proteins | sample 1671081 | NCBI WGS metagenome assembly OOBI01 (sample SAMN06348120, study PRJEB24527) | human gut metagenome | biome: human gut; feature: ankylosing spondylitis patient; material: feces | host: Homo sapiens | place: China | collected 2015-10 | reverse complement strand
TTCCCTACACGACGCTCTTCCGATCTTGCTGTGGAACCCCAAGTACACAAACCGCACCGCCATGTTCAACAACTCACGCGATGCGCTCGGCATTGCGCTGATGTATCTGATCATCGGAAAAACTCAGGCACTGCTGCTGGATACAGGTGTTGGTGCAGGAAATGTACATGCGGTTGTAAAGGAACTGACGGATCTGCCCTGTCTGGTAGTAAACTCCCACCATCACTATGACCATGCGGGCGGCAATGTCTGGTTTGATGAGGTTTATGCTCATAAAAATGCGGTCAGCGTTTTAAAGGAGCAGAACTGTCAGGAGGTACGCAGCGCCTTTATCAAGGGACAGCTGGATAGAGAAGAATATAATGGAAGCTCCCGAAGGAACTTTCCAATGATAAGAAATGAACAGTCCGCCCAGACATCCCAAGAAACCGATACCAATGGACAGCCAGATGATTTTCTTGAAATTATATGTGAATAAGTTGGCAGTCATCTGTGGAATGGTGAGAAGGGAAATTGCGAGTACGATACCCACCATGCGCAGACAGGCTACAATCGTCAGCGCGATGAACATCATCAGCACATATTCGAATATCTCTACCGGAATCTTCTGTGAACGTGCGAACTCGCGGTCGAAGGCGATATATACAATGGGGCGGATAAACAGGTAGAAGAATCCGGTCAGCAGCAGTGCCAGTATGCCGAGCATCCATAAGTCGGCCTGATTGATAGTCAGGATATTCCCGAACAGATAAGCGGAGAGGTCGGGAGCGAATCCCGGCGACAGAAAGCTGAACATGATACCTAATGCCATGCCCAACGTCCAGAATACGGCAATGGCGGAGTCTTCCCGCATGTCCTTCCGTTTGCTGAGCCACTCTACACCGAAAGCGGACAAGACTGCAAACAAGGCTGCCGACAGAATGGGGGAAATGCCGGTATACAATCCCAGGCCGATACCGCCAAAAGATGCATGCGTCAATCCGCCGCTGATGAACACTAGTCTCCGGGTGACGATGTATGTGCCTATCAGCCCGCAAGCAATGCTTGCCAGCAGACTGCCGATGAGGGCATGTTGGAAAAAAGTGTATTGCAGTAGCTCTATTTATTCAATTAAAAATTAAGAATTAAAAATTAAAAGTTGGATGTGGAGTGTTAGGAATGGGGGGTGAGACGGCGTTCGCCGATGATGAGGAACACTTCATCCTTGATGTTGTCCGGCAAGGCTATGCCACGCAGTTGCAGGCTGCGCACCCATCCGGCTACGTCCGTGTCTTGCATGGTGTAGAACACGTCGCGGAACTCGTCTTCCTGCTCGGGAGTATAGGCATCGGGAGCGGTGCCGATGTATTTGTCCAGTTCTTCGTCATCGTAATATTCTATTTGCTTGCTGACGGCTGCCAGCAGGCTGTCACGTTCGCAGATTTCATGCTGTCCGCAGCACTCGGCATCCACTTCCTGCACTTCGGGCATGGCGTCCAGTTCGCCGCGGTCTATCTTCTTCTGCAGTTTCCGGTTGCGTATAATTCCGGCTGTGGCTGCCACGAGGGCAAGGGCAATCAGGCTAATAATCAATATCCACATGGGCTTCCTTTTCTTGAAAAACATGTTCCATTAATAGAACGGACAAAGATACATATTGTTTTGTACACGACAAAATAATGCTTCAGATTGCAGGTAGGTAGATTACTTCCACCCGACGCAGGCATTACTTGCTTGGAACGTAGTGTAAAACTACTTTGGATACATCCTAATCTTAGAATGTATCCTTTATTTCTAAGAATAAAGGTTATATTCTTAAGAATAAAGGCTGTATTTCTAAGAATAAAAGCTTTATTCTAAGATTGCATTGCATTTTGGCAGACTTTAAATCCCGCCTTTTGCAAGTCTTCCCAGTAAGCAGGGTAAGATTTGGTAACGACCTGTGGTTCATCTATCTGTATTTGGGGCAGTACAAGGCAGGCGGGGGCAAATGCCATGGCCATACGGTGGTCTTCGTAGGTGGCGATGACGGGGTCAGCGTCTGCCGGGCAGCGTTCGCCATCCCACAACAAGATGCTGTCTTGCTCGGAGCGCACGACGTAACCCAGTTTACGCAGTTCCGTAATGAGGGCGGTGATACGGTCGGTCTCCTTTATTTTAAGGCTTTGCAGTCCGGTGAAGCGGAAAGGGATGTCCATCAGGCAGCAGGTGACGACAAAGGTCTGCGCCAGGTCCGGGATGTCCACCATGTCTTCGTCGAGACGGGTGGCGGGAGTACCCTTCCGGGTCAGTTTTACTCCCCGGTCTGTATATTCGGTATGGACGCCGAGGCGGGTAAAGACTTCCGCGCCGCGGCTGTCGCCTTGATAGCTGTGGGCGAAGAGACCGAGCAGTTCGATTTCTGCCGTGTGCGCTTCTTCCTTCGTGCTGTCTTCACTTTCTTTTGCGCTACTTCTGTCTCCCCCTTTTATTTTTTCATTTTTAATTCCTTCTATTGCCATCATCTGATACCAGTAAGAGGCGGCGCTCCAATCGCTTTCTACGGTGAAAGGGGTATCCGTGTATCCGCCGGGGCTGACGGTGATGCAATCTTCGGAGACCCAGTCGGCTTGGGCGCCGAAGTCGCGCATCAGTTGCAGGGTCAGGTTGATGTAGGGGCGGGAGATGATGTCACCCGTCAAGTGCAGGCGCAGGCCTTTGGGAAGGACGGTACCAATCATCAGCAGGGCGGATATGTATTGTGAGCTGACATTGCCGGCGAGGGATATTTCGCTGCCGGTCAGTTCTGTTCCGGTGATGCGCAAGGGAGGGAACCCTTCATTTCCGACGTATTCTATGCGGGCGCCGAGCTCTCGCAGGGCGTCTACCAGTATGCGGATGGGGCGTTGCTGCATGCGTTGCGTACCGGTGATGATTCGGGTGCCAGGAGTTACGCTGAGGTAGGCGGTGAGGAAACGCATGGCGGTGCCGGCGGCAAGGATATCTATATGTCCGGGATTTCCGTCGAGGGCGCGAGTCATCACTATGGTGTCGTCACAATCGCTCAGATTGCGGGGCAGGATATTGCCGTGGGCAAGGGAGTGGAGGATGAGTGCCCGGTTACTGATACTTTTGGATGCCGGGAGCTGTATGGCTGCGTGCAGTGAGGCAGGAGCGGAAACGGTATATCGCATGGTCGTATTTGTTAAGTTACGGTGGTAAGGAGTTTTTTTATTGTCACTGCAAAAGTAGGATAAATCTTTGGGAAATGGAAAAAAGGAAACTTGTTTCTGTGGTTTCAATCTTTCGTTTATCTTTGCGGAGGTAAGTCCTGCTATCGGGACGGATAGATATAATTAAGCATCATTCTTATGGAAATAGATTTAACCACCCCCGCCTTGCTGTTTTCGGCCATATCGCTGATTATGCTGGCCTATACCAACCGTTTCTTGTCCTATGCCCAACTGGTGCGCACCTTGAAGGAACAGTACATGGAGAACCCGTCTTCGGTGAAGGCGGCGCAGATTGCCAACCTGAGGAAGCGGCTCTACCTGACGCGTGCCATGCAGGTGGCGGGCATCGGCAGCCTGCTGCTGTGCGTGGTCAGCATGTTCTTTGTCTATATCCGTCTCCATCTGCTTTCGGCCTATATCTTCGGTTTGGCGCTGATATTGCTGATTATTTCGCTGGCCATATCGGTGTACGAAATATATATATCGGTGAAGTCTTTGGAGATACATCTCAACGATATGCACGAGTAGAGGCTCTACGGGATGATGTTCCGTACGGGGAGTTCCAGTTCTCCCCAGTCAATCATGGCATTGAACAGCCTGACAGTAGAGAATGAAGGCAAGTCTTCCGGTCTGATATCTTTTTCCTGCAAGATTCCTTCTTCCAGCAAGGCTGCCCGTTTGGTCCCTTTCAGCAGGGGATGTGCCGGCGTGTACCAGTGGGTACCGTCGGAAAGGGCGATGTTGGCGATGGAGGTGTCTGTCAGCAGGCCTTGTTTCACAATCAGAATGTCGTCGCATGCGCCGCGCAGGGCAAAGAGGCAGTTCAGCGGTTCGCGTCCGGCGCTTTTGTAGGTGTAGTCGATGGTATCGGCCTGCATCAGTGCCAGCGAATGCACGTGCCGCACGGCGTAGGGGGAGTAGCTGAGGTCTTCAATACCTTTTTCACCATACACTACGCGTGCCTTGACGATGCCCGCCCCGGTGATGCCTGCTCCACAGCCGGGAGACGACAGATAATCGGACAGTTGCAGCGGTGTGCTTTCCGGCCAGAAGTGGGCGCGGGTATCGTTCAGCCTCCGGTTGTGGCGGGAAAGGTTGCAGACCCTTCCGTGGTCGATGCGTATGGTTTCAATAAATAGGCACATATATTTTCTGTATTACTTCGTTGTATTCGCTTTCCCACCGGCTTTTGGCGGTGATGCCGCCTCCTGCCTTGAAGTGGAGCTGGCCGTTTTCCTGCTCGATGAAGCGTATCATGACAGCGCTGTCCAGCTGTCCGTCGGCATAATGCCCCATGATGCCGGTGTAGAAGCCCCGGCGGTAGTCTTCGGCCTGGGCGATGATTTCTACGGTTTTGGGCTTGGGGGCGCCGGTGATGGAGCCGGCAGGAAGCAGGCGGAAGATGATGTCGCCCAGGTGTGCGGTGTAGTCTTCGGGCAGGGTGCCGCATATCTCGGAGCTGGTCTGGAGGATGGGGCCCTTATTGGTTTGCAGGCGGTCTATATAGCGGTAGGAGGTCACTTCGACGTGTTCCGAAACCATGCTGAGGTCATTGCGTATCAGGTCGACGATGGTGGCGTGCTCGGCTGCCTCTTTGGTGTCCTGCATCAAGAGCTGTTCCGCATCGGGCAGGGTAGCGTCGATGGTGCCTTTCATGGGGAAGGACTTTATCTTGCCCTTCTCTATGCGGACAAAGATTTCGGGGGAGAAGCAGACGAACCGGTCTTTCAGCCACAGCTTGTACAAGGCTTCGGAGTGGAGGAATATTTCTTCCAGTGTCAGATTGGTGGTGACGGGTACCCGGCAAGTGAGGTTCGTCAGGTAGCTGTTGCCTGCCAGCAGGTTTTGCTTCACGAGGTCGAACGAATGTCTGTATGCGGCGGGGGAAGGGGGAGTGATGTCCCACTGGATAGGGCCGGCGCATCGGGCGGCTGTGCTTCTGGCAAGGGCTGTTGCAGCCGTCTCCGTGTTGCCTGCCTTCGGGAATTGGAAAAGGCAGGTGGCGGGGTCTATCCGGTCGAGGGGCTCAATGTGCGACTGCTCTTGCGCGTAGTCTACGATGAAGAGGAAGGGCACATTGGCTCCGGCCAGTGCGTTCATGCGGGCGATGGTTTCTGTCCGGCTGTACGTCTTCATGCGTCAATAGACTGCGGAGGCTATCACCTGGATTATCAGAATGAGGAACACCATGGCAATGGGATATACCGTGGCATAGGCCACGCTCGGTATGTTGCTGTCCGTCATGGAGTCGACGGCGGCAAGGCCGGGCGTACTGGTCATGCCGCCGGTGATGGTGCCCAGCAGGTCGAGAATGTTTATCTTGAACACGAACAGGCCTACGCATACTGCCACCAGCATGGGCACCAGCGTGATGGCGGCGCCTACGCCGAACAAGAGCCAGCCGCTTTCCTGGAACGTGGCCATCAGATTCCGTCCTGCCGATGTCCCTACTTCGGCAAGGAAGAGTAGCAGTCCCAGCTGGCGCAGCAGTTGGTTGGCAGGGCCGGACATGGACCACAGAATGGGGCCGGTCTTTCCGATGGCGCTCAGGAACAAGGCGACCATCAGGATGCCTCCCGTCAGTCCCGGAGAGAACGACAGACTGTCCGAGAAGGAGATGTTGAGCTTGCCGAAGAGCACGCCCAGCACGATGCCCAGGGCGATGGGGAAGAAGTCGGTGTCGGACAGTTGCTTGGTGTCGTTGCCCAGCAGGCGTGCCACTCCCTTGATGCCGTCCTTCTCGCCCACCACCATCAGCTTGTCGCCGAATTTCAGGGCGAGGTCGGGCGAGGGGGAGAGGTCGATGCCGCTTCGGCGGATGCGGGTGACGGTGCAGCCGAAGTTCTTCATCAGGATGAGGTCGCCCAGCTGCTTGTTTATCATATCCTTCTTGGTGAGCAGCAGGGATTCAATCTCCTGCATGTCTACGAGTGGCAGTTCGCCTTCTTCGCGTTCGCCCACGAGGACGGCGAGCTGGTTTAAGGCCTCTTCGCTACCCACGGCTTGTATGTAGTCTCCCTCGTGCAGGATGGTCTGGGCGGTGGGGATGGCTATCTGCTCGTTGTGCTTGTGGCGTGAGATGACGGCTCCGGTCATGGCGCGCGCATTGATTTGCATCAGGCTCCGGTCGAAGACGGCGGGGTTGGTTACGCGGAACAGACAGGTTGTCAGTTCCGGGAACTGGCTGCGGCGTTCCTTCTCCAACCGGCGCGCCTCCTTGTCGAGGTCGATGCGCATGATACGGGGCAGCAGCTTAACGAAGAGAATCACGCCGATAACGCCGAAAGGATAGGCAATACCGTAAGCGATGGATGCCAGTGGGGAATGGGTGCTGTCAATGGCAACGGCGAGTCCCGGCGTACTGGTCAGGGCACCGGCTATCAGTCCCACGACACTGGGAGTATCGATGTCGAAGGCATATTTCAGTCCTACTGCCGTCAGGGCGGCGGAGCAGATGATGAGCAGGGTGATGATGATAAGCGTCTTGCCCTTGCTCCGGAAGGAGTCGAAAAATCCGGGACCGGCCTGGATGCCGATGGTGAAGATGAAGAGCACCAGTCCGAAGTTTCCTAATTCTTTGGGGATGATGACACCGAAGTGTCCGAACAGCAGGGCAATGAAGATGACGGCGGAGACGTCGAGCGAAAGCCCTTTAATCTTGATTCTTCCCAACATGAAGCCTAAAGCCACAATGAGAAAGAGCGCGAAATAGGAGGAGTTTAACAAGTCAGCAAACATAATCAGTTAAAGAGTTAGGAATTTATGTCACAAAGATAGTGCAAAAAAGTGAGATAGAAAAAGTCTTGCTTCCTTGTGGCATATAAAAAAAGATGATGTGCCATCAACCGTTTTGACACATCATCTTAATATATATATCGGCCTATATGACCGGTATTCCTGCGTGGGGCAGGGCGGTACTTATTTTTCGAGTTCCTTCAGCAGTTCCTCTACGGCAGCTTTCAGCTGTGTGTCTTCTCCCTTCACGATGGTCTCGGGTGAATTGGCTACTTTGATGTCCGGCTCCAGCTGCGAGTTCTCCAGATAGCTGCCGTCCGACAGGCGGTAGCCCACGACGGGGATGCCGAATACCAATGACGGGTCTTGCAGGCGTTCCCACGACACGCTGGTCATGGTTCCCGGCACGGGCATGCCTACCAGCTTGCCCAGTCCGCGGTGGCTGTAAACCCACGGCGTGCCGTGCGCATTGGAGTAGTTGGCCTCGCACATCACCATGATGGAGGGTTTGTTCCAGCGGCGGCTGGGCATGTCGCACGTCTCGCGACCGCGCACCACTTGGGTGAAGTATTTTTGTCCACTGAAAAGTATTTCTATATCCTCGTGCAAGCGTCCACCGCCATTGAAACGGGTGTCGATGACGATGCCTTCGCGGTTGTTGTATTTTCCCAGGATGTCCGAGTAGACGGAACGGAAACTGTCGTCTCCCATAGACTCGATGTGCACGTAACCCAATCGGCCACCCGACCATCGGTCAACGTCTGCCGCACGCTGTTTCACCCAGCGGCTGTAGAGTAAATCGCTGAACGCACCGTTCGTAATGGGGATAATGACCTCTTCCCAGTGCTCCTTGGTCTGCGGGTCGAAGAGAGAAACAAGTGTTTTCTTCCGTGCCTTGTTGTTGAGCAGCGTGTAATAGTCCGCATCGGGGGTGATTTCCACGCCGTCTATCTTTTCGATGACTGTGCCGGCTTTCACCCGGGTGTTGGCTGTGTCGAAGGGGCCTTTCTCCACTACTTCGGCAATGAGCATGCCCTTGCCCGTGTAGTTCCAGTCGAAGAACAGTCCCAGGCTGGCAGTAGGTTCGGATTGCCCTTTGGGATAGAAACGGCCGCCGGTGTGAGATACGTTCAGCTCGCCCAGCCATTCGCTCAGCAGTTCGGCAAAGTCATAATTGTTGTCGATATGGGGCAGGAAGCGGCGATAGGCGGCGGTCATCTTGTCCCAGTCCACTCCGTGCATATTGGTATTGTAGAATCGCTTCTGCTGTTGGCGGTACACGTGGTCGAACATGTATTCGCGCTCCGCAGCCAGGTCCATCTTGGCATCTACCTGGAAGGTGATGGGGGTCAGCGCGTCGGATGAAGTGTCCATTTTCTGCATCTTGCGGCTGCCCAGCAGGAAGAGGTTTTTGCCGTCCTTGTCCAGCTGCATGTCTGCCCATCCGGCATCCATCTTGTGCAGCAGTTTGGTTTCCTTCTTGCGGAGGTTCATCTTCCAGAGGTCGTAGCCACCTTCGAAGGCTGCCAGGTAGTAGAGTGTCTCGCCATCCTTGGAGATGATGGTGCTGCCCATGTCGGAAGAGTTCGGGGTGAGGCGCACCACACGGTCTTCGATGCCTTTCAGCTCTACGACGATGTCTTTCGGCTGGTCATCTTTTTCGTCAGCATTGCTGTCTTTCTTGTCGTATTTCTTCTTTTTATCCTTGTTTTTGCCTTGGGGGGTGTCCTTCCCGGCAGACTTCTTCTGCTCCTTCTCCAGCTCCTTGCGCAACTCGTAGTCTTCTTTGCTCAGGCAGTATTTGTCGTAGGCGTCTTGGTTGAGGAAGACGAGCATGGCGTCGTTCAGCGAGCCCCATGAGGCATGGGCACGCATGCCGTAGCGTTCGGTGGTGAAAAGGATGGCGTTGCCGTCCAGCGCAAAGTGGGGATAGCCGCTCATGTAGCCGCTATTGGTGAGGTTGATGATGTCTTTGCCTCCCTCTGCGCTGACCAGGCCGATGTCGGAGTAGGGGTCGTGCTTGTTACCCGTGAACTCAAGTGTAAACCATTTACCGTCCGGCGACCATGCGTAGTCAAATCCTCCGCCGGTGCTGTACCAGGTGGAGCCGTCCGTAATCTGGCGCACCTTCTTCGTCTCCAGATTGAGCACCATCAGCCGGATGCGGTCTTCGATAAAGGCGAGTTCCTTGCCGTCGGGCGAGAATTGCGGATAGGCACGTTCCACGGTGGTGGAGGGCAGCAGCACTTCTTCTTCAATCAGCGTGGCGTTCGGGAAGTTAGGGTCTTCCTTGCGGGCTATCTTGGCAAGGTAGAGCTGCCAGTTGCCGCCTCGCTCGCTGGCGTAGGCCAGGGTGCGGTTGTCCGTCGCAAAGGAGAGGCCCGCTTCGCGTGCCGGTGTGTGCGTCACCTGCTTGGTAGTGGCATAGTCTGCCGAAGTGACAAAGACTTCTCCGCGCAGCGTGAAGGCAATCTGTTTTCCGTCCGGGGACACAACGGCAGAGGTGGCTCCGTCGGAAGACTGCAGGTTGGCGAATTGCGGCCGGTCATCGCGCACCAGTTCTATGGCGACTTTCTTCGGGGTGGCATCCGGCTGCTGGGTATAGATTTCGCCGTCGTAACTGTAGCACAACGTCCCGCCGTCACTCATGGAGAGGAAGCGCACGGGATGTGTCTTGAAGCTGGTGATGGGCTTCACCTCTCGGGGCTGTGCCAGCGGGAAGGCATACACGTTGAATGAGACGCCGTTTCTCTCACTCAAAAAGTAAACCGTTCTTCCATCGGGTGACAACACCGGGTTGCGGTCTTCGCCCGCGCGGTCGGTGAGGTTGGTATGGATACCCGTCTTTGCATCATACAGCCAGATGTCGCGGGTGATGGAGGAGGTGTGGTGCTTTCTCCATTCATCTTCAAATCCCTTGCGGTCTTGGTAGAGGAACTGATGGCCCGCCTTGTCGAAGCAGACCGCTTCGGCAGGGGTGCCCAGCACTTGCTCCGTACGCCCTCCCGTTGCAGGTACTTTGTAAAGCTCGGTCATGGCCGAAGTGGGGAAAAGAGCGCTGCTTGCCGGGTCCTGGATGGATGCGGAAAACAAGATATACTTTCCGTCCGGAGTGAATGTGGAGGGTATCTCACCGGTGGAGTGGGTAGTGAGCCGTTGGGCGGTTCCGCCGTCTGCCGGCATCACGAATACGTCGAAGTTGCCGTATCTGTCGCTGGCAAAGGCTATTTGTTTGCCGTCCGGCGACCATATGGGGGTACATTCGTAGCTCTCTTGGGTAGTAAGCTGTGTGGCGGTTCCACCTTTGGCAGGCACCTTGTAGATGTCTCCTTTGTAGCAGAATGCGATTTCCGTACCGTCGGGAGAGATTTGCACATCGCGCATCCAGAGCGGCGTGGCGGCATGTCCGGCAATGGCAGTAAGGCCTAGTGCAAGGATTGCAAGGGTTTTCTTCATAAGTGTGTGGGTTGATGTTAATATAGAATGTTTATAAACGTCATGATGCTGTCCACAAGGCAAGGAGCGAGGTACGTCATTTCATACCTCGTGCCTTGTATATCTGTTCTTTGGCATTGTTGATGCTTTGGAACTTCTCTTCTGCGGCTTTCTTGATGTCTTCGCCCAGCGTTGCCACCCGGTCGGGATGGTGTTTCAAGGCCAGACGGCGGTAAGCGGCACGCACTTCGTCATTGGTGGCGGTGGGTTCAACTTCAAGTACTTTGTAGGCCTCGTTCAGTGAGCTACCGCCTAGGTTAAGCATGGATTCCACTTCCTTGACGGATAGTCCCATGTACATGGCCACTTCTTTCAAGGCTTCTATCTCCTCGTTGCAGACGTGTCCGTCGCTTTTGGCAATTTCTACCAAGAATACCAGCAGTTGCAAGCGTTCCTCGTATGTCAGGTTGGCGGCAATCTGCGTTCCACAGTCACGGATGGTGTTTTTAAATGCCAGTGGGTTTTGTCTGTCCATCTGCTTGCGCTGTTCGAAGAGGTTGAGCAGTATCCGTTCTCCCTCGCCCACGGCAGCCTCACCGAATGTGCTTCTCAGAAAGCGGCGGACGAATTCCATTTCACTATGCATGATGCGCCCGTCTGCACGGATAATGTACGAAGCCATCACGAGCATGGAGAAGAGGAAACTGTTCCGTTGCCCGGTATAGGTAGTGCCGTGCGTTGGTTCTTCTCCATAATAACTGCCTGCGTCACTTGAATCGGTGTCGAACAGTGAACCGAATACAAAACCTGCCAAGGCTCCCAGCGGTCCTCCGGCCATGAAGCCGATGATGCCGCCTATCCATTTAGCTGCTCCCATAATTTTTCTTGTTTAAAGTGCAAAAATAGAGATTTCTTACGAGAATTCCAGTAATTTGATGAGCTATTCCCGCTGAAGCGAATAGGCACCGTCTTCTTTTTGTACATATTCAGCATATTTATGGCAGCAAGTCTGTCATTAAGAAATACTATAAAAATTAAGGAGTTAAGTCTTAGACTTAACTCCTTAATGCTCAACAGTCGGGATGACAAGATTCGAACTTGCGACCACACGCCCCCCAGACTTCGCGAGAGATAAACTGATAACGGCTGATTATCAATTGTATATACTCTATTGCATCTCTTTCGGTTTACACTATGGTTTACCTATAGTATAATGCTGCTTGTTAATACTAAATCTTTATTTGGAATTATTGCTAATTAGTTAATTCCTATATGTCTAATTCTCATTTGCAAAAATAATACTTTTATTATTAATCTGTGCCTTCTATCGAGTAATTTTTATAGTCAGTTTTCCTTTTCAAATCCCCTCAAACTCTTATATATGATAAGATAGCTTGGAGCATTATTCAGCACTGCAATGAAGAGTGCGTACGGCTTCAAGCATTAATGATAAAAACAATTACCGGGTCACACTTATTTTCAGAAGATGGATAAGCATGTAGATTCGATGATGCGTAGCAATTTCAGTATGTGGACAAGACATAAAGTTCCCCACGAAAGAATGTATGCCGCATGATAGGCCAAGTAAATGCGAGGAGCTATTTACAACGGTTCAACTATCACAACCAGTCGAAAGATTGGTCTATTTTTTTCTTCTCCCCTTCCTTGATTTCCCTTCAAAGCCTTATATATGAGAAAAGTATATAAGAGAAATAGAGAATAGAAACATAATTACTAACAATTTAAAACTAAGAGACATGGGAAATTTAATTAAAGGATTGAAGGTCGCAGCTTATGTGGCCGAGATTATCGTGGCAGGTTCCGTAGTAATCGAGCTTGCAGAAAAGTATTGTGGCAAATTCGGAAAAAAGAAGATTGCCACGGGTGAAGTCAAGGCCGTTGATGCTGCGACTGAAAACTGATAGTACGTCTGATGAATGGATTATGACAAGAAAGCGGACGTAATAATAACCGTATTGGAGGTAGCAACTTCAATACTCAAAGGAATAAAGAAGCTAAGAGGTATATTCATAAAAGCAAAGAAATTCAGCGGAACGCACATAATATTAATATCAGTCCAGGAGTTGTCGTTCCCTTTCTCGGTCATCAATAGGTTTCCGGATACTCCTTGTGTATAAGCAATATCTGCCAATAAGATATCTTTTACCCCTGTATGTTGCTGAAAACGTTCTACCACACTTAACTTCTCTTCATTTTTCATAAACGAATAGTCTAATGGAATGCTAAGAATCGCTTCTTTTTCTTTTTGGTTAAGCGTATGAAACAATGTTTGGGTTGTTTTCTCCGACTGTAAAAACAATGCGACAGTGAATGATACAAATATCCAGCAGATAAAGAACTGGATTCCCAGCATAAGGTTACGTCCCCACTGCTTACCTCGACGTTTATTTACTCCTCCATGAATGCCTGTTTGTATCGAAATTCTGCGAATACGGACAGATACAAACAGACAAATTGCAGCACAGAGCAATATAAGAAGAATGATATATTGCAT
>OOBI01001348.1_pt1 | contig 13177 bp, 10 predicted proteins | sample 1671081 | NCBI WGS metagenome assembly OOBI01 (sample SAMN06348120, study PRJEB24527) | human gut metagenome | biome: human gut; feature: ankylosing spondylitis patient; material: feces | host: Homo sapiens | place: China | collected 2015-10 | reverse complement strand
CCAATGTGGGTCTGGGCATCGTCCACTCCATGGCACACGGCCTGTCCGCTCTGTACGACACCCCGCACGGTGTGGCCTGCGCCATCCTGCTGCCGGTGGGTCTGGAGTACAACAAGTCCGTTGCCGGTGAGCGCTACCGCGCCGTGGGCAAGGCCATGGGCGTTGTGGGCATCGATGAGATGAACGATGTGGAAGCCGCTGATGCCACCATCGCCGCCGTCAAGCAGCTGAGCGCAGACGTGGGCATCCCCACAAATCTGCACGGCATCCTGAAGGAAGAGGATATCCAGTTCCTCGCCGAGTCCGCATTTGCGGATGCCTGCCGTCCCGGCAATCCCCGCGACACCAGCGTGGAGGAGATCGTGGAGCTGTATAAGAGCCAGCTGTGATTCCGCTCTGTAAATTCAAGCTGTAATTTTGGGCCCTGCTGTCCTTCGGGATGGCAGGGCCTTTTTCTAAGATGTATCTGAAAACAAAGCAACAGACCGGATCTTCGTCTTTTCAGAGATGCCCGGAGAGCCTGCCTCGTCGCAGAGTGACAAAATTTCTGCACGGCTCTTGTACACAGCGCCCAAAACAGGTACAATCAATGCAGTAAGAAAAAACTGGAAGCGAAAGGAACCTTATGACGCTGAACTTCTATACTCTGGGTGTTATTTATCTAGTATATTCCTTTTTGGGCTGGGTGGCTGAGACGGTAGTCGCGACCATCCGGGGCGGAAGGTTTGCCAACCGCGGTGCGGCGGCAGGCCCGTTCTGCTTTATCTACGGTACCACCGGCGTGCTGCTGGCCGTGAGTTTCGGCGACCTGCGCACCGAGCCGGTCTACCTGTTCTTTGCCTGTATGATGGCGGCAACGGTGATGGAATGGATCACCGCCAAGCTGCTGGAACGCCTGCACCGCCGCAAGTGGTGGGACTATTCCGGAAAAAAATTCAATCTGAACGGCTATGTGTGCCTGCAGTATTCGCTGCTGTGGGGTGCGCTGGGCACGGCAAGTGTGCTGTGGGGCAATAATGTGCTGCTGCGGCTGTGTGCGCATATCCCTGTCTGGCTGCTGCGTCCGGCAGTATGGGTCTCGCTGACGGTGGCGGTGCTGGACCAGATCGGTTCGGCGGTGCTGGTGCAGCAGTATGCGGCCCGGCACCCGATGCTGGAGCAGCTCAACCAGAGACTGGGGGAGCGGTCGGACACGCTGCGCCGCAGGATCGCGCTTTACATTGAAAAACGCATCCAGTATGCTTACCCGGCTGCGGCCCGGCAGGAGCAGACTGCGCTCCGGAAGGGGGAAAAGAACTTCCTCAGCGTGTCCGACCTGCTGTGGCTGTTCGTGATCGGCGCGTTTCTGGGCGACATGGTGGAGACGGTGTTCTGCCGCGTGACCGCCGGGGTCTGGATGAGCCGCTCCAGTCTGGTCTGGGGGCCGTTCAGCGTGGTGTGGGGTCTGGCGCTGGTGCTGGCAACGGTGCTGCTGCGTCAGGAAAAGGACCGGAGCGACCGCTATCTGTTCGCCTTCGGCACCGTCATGGGCGGTGTGTACGAATACGTGTGCAGCGCCGTCACCGAGCTGCTGTTCGGCACTGTGTTCTGGGACTACAGCAAGTTCAAGTTCAATCTGGGCGGGCGCATCAACCTGCTGTACTGCTTTTTCTGGGGCATTGCGGCGGTGATATGGATGCGCTACGGCTATCCGCTGGTGCTCAGAGGCATGAAGAAGGTGCGCAGCCGCGTCCGCCCATGGATGACCGTCCTGCTGGCAGTGTTCATGGCGGTGAACATGCTCACCAGTGCGCTGGCGCTGGCCCGGTACGATGCCCGCACCAGCGGTGAAGGCCCCAAAAACAGCATCGATACGCTGCTGGATGCGCATTTTGACGATGCCCGCATGGAGCACATTTATCCCAACGCGAAGAAAGTGACCAAGGCCGGATGAAATTTCAACGCTCCTCTTGCACTTTGGTGCAAAAACCGGTATAATATTTTCCGGATAAAAGGGAGTAAAGGGCGCTCGTTTTGCAAAAACGGTGCGCTGTGGCGCAGCGACATCCCGGCAGAAATGCCCGCTGTGTCACCGGAAGCTTGAGACTTTTATTACACTTTCCCGTTTCTGGGCAGGATGTAATAAAGGCCTCTTTTTTATTGCTGCTCTGCCAAAAACAAAAGGAGAAAACTATGCTCATTCCTGTTTTGCTGTTCATCGTGGGCCTGCTGTGCCTCATCAAGGGCGGTGACTGGTTCGTGGATGGTGCCACGGGCATTGCCCGCCGCTTCCATGTGCCGGAGCTGCTCATCGGTGCCACCGTGGTGTCCATCGGCACCACCCTGCCGGAGGTGATGGTCTCCACCACCTCGGCCTTTACCGGCCACGGCGAGATCGCCTACGGCAACGCCATCGGTTCGATCATCTGCAATGCATCGCTCATTGCGGCCCTCACCATTGCGGTAAAGCCGGGGAAGGTAGACCCCAAGAGCCTGCGCACGCCGGTGCTGTTCTTCTTTGTGGCAGCGGCCTTCTATGCCGGTGTGGCCTACACCACCGGCTACTTCTCCCGCCCGGTGGGCCTGATCCTTCTGGCCATGTTCGCAGCGTATATCATCTGCAACGTGATGGCCATGAAGAACGCCCCCGCCCCGGAAGAAGAGGAAGAACCGGAAGAAAATGCATCCTTTGCCAAGGAGCTGGGTCTGCTGGCCGTGGGCGCGGTGCTCATTGCCGTGGGTGCCAACCTGCTGGTGGACAACGGCACCCTGATCGCACAGGCACTGGGCGTGCCGGAGTCGGTGATCGCGCTCACCTTCGTGGCACTGGGCACCTCGCTGCCGGAGCTGGTAACGGCCATCACCTCGCTGGCAAAGGGCCACGGTGCACTTTCGCTGGGCAATGTCATTGGTGCAAACGTGTTCAATCTGGTGCTGGTGAGCGGTGTTTCCGCCACGGTGGCACCCTTTACCATCCCGCAGAACTCCCTGCTCTTCGGCCACAATGCATCGCTGGTGCTGGAGTTCCCGGTCATGTTCGCCGTGATGCTGCTGCTCACCCTGCCCGCCCTCTTCAAGGGCAAGCTGAGCCGCCCGCAGGGCATTGCGCTGCTGTGCATTTACGCGGCATTCTGTGTGGTGCAGTTCACCATCTGATAAAACAGCAAAAGGCCGACGCAGCACTGCGTCGGCCTTTTGCCGTTTTAAGGGTTATTTTTTCAAATGGGAATCCCAGCCGGAAGAGGTGATGATCTGCTGATCCGGTGTGCACCACATGGCTTCCACGCCGTCCAGACTTTCCACGATCTTCATCCCGTCCTCCAGCGGCTGGCAGAACAGGCCGGTGGTCAGGCAGTCGGCAAGGCCGGAGTCGCTGCACAGCACGGTCACGCCGTTAAAGTAAGCGGCGGGGAACAGGGTGTCCGGGTCGATCAGGTGGTGGTAGCGCTTGCCGTCCACCACGTAGTAGCGCTGGTAGTCGCCGCTGGTCACAAGGGCCATATCGCTCATGTTGATGGCACCGTCCAGCATGGAATCCGAAGTGTATACATCCGAAGAGCTCCATGGGTTTTCCACACCGCCGGTCCACTGGCTGCCGTCCGGTTTTACACCAATGGCGCGCAGATTGCCGCCCACGCTCACCAGAGCGCTGGTCAGGCCGCGGGCCTCGGCAGCCTGACACACCATTTCCACGGCGTAGCCCTTGCCCACGCTGCCCACATCCAGCAGCATTTCCGGGTCGGCCAGATAAACGGTCTTGGCATCCGCGTCGATGATCACATTGTTGATATCACAGTGCTGGGCGGCTGCTTCCAGCTCTTCCATGGTGGGCAGCTTGTTGTCGGCATCCGTCTCGGCGGCTTCGGCAGCTTCGCGGTAATTGTGCCAGATATTCAGCACGCTGCCCATGGCAATGTTCAGCTTGCCGTTGGTGGTCTGGTACATCTGGTCGGCCAGCTCCAGCATGGAGAGGATGCGGTCGTCCACCTCCACCGGAGCGCTGCCGGCATTGTCGTTGATGGTTTTGACGTTGGTCACGCCGGGGTAATCGTTGTAGATATCATACAGCTGGTTATAGGTAATAAGGTCTGCGTGCAGGGCATCCATCTGGGTGTTGAATTCTTCCTCGCTCTCGCAGTAGGCGATCACCTGCGTTACGGTATCGAACACATCATAAAAAACGGTGGAATAGCGGGTAAGCTCTTTCTTTTTGGAGGCACAGCCTGCCAGCAGGCTCAGGCAGAGCACCCCGGCCAGCAGGGCGCTGACGAAACGTTTTGCGCGGGTCTTCATACGGTGCGGTTCTCCTTTGCGGCGGTAAAGGCGGCGTGCTCCTCCTGCAGGTGGGCCAGCAGATCGCCGAACACCCAGCTGCGGTTGGAGGGAGTCACAACGGCCTTGAGCGGAATGATAACCTGTGCCTGCTTCATCAGATCCAGCAGGGTGTCCACATCCTTCTCCTTGAAGTTGGCCAGAACCACTGCCGGCGGGTAGGCACCCGGTTCCAGCACCAGCGTGCGGGCGGCCTTGGTCTCCACCTCGCCCAGCAGCTGGGCCACGGTCTTGCCCGCATCGGCAGGGGAGACGAGCAGCAGCTTCATGCCAAAAGCAGGAGCCATGCCTTCCAGCTTGCCGCGGTCGGCGGGGGAAAGATTCCAGCCCAGAACCAGCGGGACACCGGCGTTCTGGTTGCGTGCGATATGTGCTTTCATAAAAAAACCTCATTTCAGGGTGGATTGCAAATACACTATAGTATAACACAAATACGCAAAAAATGGAATGCCGGGGGGGCGGTACTACCGGGAGAAGTTTCGGAAAATTTCGAGCAAAGGCAACAAAAATTAGAAGAAATTACAAGGCGAATTTCAGTGCAGGTGAAGATTGTATGCAGAAAATAGAGGTGCTATACTAAAAATGCAAGACATAAGTCTTAGAAATTTAACAGAAAGCAGAGGTTTTGAGGATGAAAAAACAGAAGATGCGGTTCATCAGTGCAGTGCTTGCGGCATGCATGATGACATCTGTCCTTCCGGTCAATGCACTTGCTCTGGGGGGGGGGTACGCCTGAAAATGGCATAACTGCGCAGGAAAACGCGGAAACGGCCACGACGATCCCCACTACGGGCATGAAAATCACCAAGGGCGGTGATTATGAGATAAAGGGAGACACTTATACGGGAGGCATTACCGTTAATGCCAGCGATAATGATGAAGTGACGATTCACATTGCTAGTAACGTGAAGTTTACGCGGGATAATCAGGTCTTTATCTGGGTGGAAAATGCAAAACTGGTGACGATTGAAAACACCGATAATCACACGGTGACACTGAACGGACAGCATTTTTACGACCTAAGTACTGCAAGCAATGGTGTGGAGAGCGTTATAAATGGCGGCACCTATATAGCACCGGGTCGAAACATGATCATGGTCCAGGGAACGAACAACACTCTTACCCTGAATAATGTTAATATACAGACGAACACCGGGTATGCCGTGACGACGGACTCTAATACGGTGTATGTCAACGGTGGAACATTTACCAAAACGTCATCGCTCTATAGTGAGTTCAAAAACCAGGGACACCTGACGCTGACAGATGTTACGGTTACACCGCAAGTTGCCGTCGACGGCAAGACGAGTACTATCGTTGAAAATTATACCGGTGCAGTTGTTGAAATCAACGGCGGAAACTATAAAACGACAAACCAAAGCTGCATTGTTAACAATGGAACGGTAACAATCAATAATGGCACTTTGGAATCTGAGGGGGCAAGCTGCATCCAAAACAACTGGGGTCGTGTGGAGATCAACGGCGGCACCATTACCTCGGATGCAGAAAGCACCATTCGTAACCGTGGCACGCTGCGCATGACCGACGGTACGGTGACCAACACGAATGCAGCCGGTGCTGCCATTGATATTTCCGGCAATTTCGGCGATATCAAGCTCATCGGCGGCACGATCAAAGGCATCAAAGACGGCATTTATGTGCAGGACCTTGTCAGCTCGGAAGTGACCCTGGAGCAGGTGAAGTTCGAAAACAACACCAACGATATCCATCTGGGTGAGGGTCAGACGATCAACATCAAAAAGACCTTTACCGGTACGGCAACGATCCTGACCGACGATCCAAGCCGCGGCCGTCATATCACGCTGGAAAACGAGGATCTCAGCTATCAGAACAAGCTGAAACTCTTCAGCATGAATTCTGGCTACATCATCGGCTATAAGCGCGGCGATGATGGCGTGGAATACCGCTATCTGGCAGATGCCAACGGCAACATCGTCAACGCTGTAAATGCGAAGGCAACCGCTGACCTCGGTGCCGGGGAGCAGGAGCTGGATACTGCCACCGTTGTGCCGGAAAACACCCTCGTGACCGTGACGGCAAACCTCCCGGAGGGCGCAGAGGGCGCAGAGTTCCTCGGCTGGAGCGCCGTGCGTGACGATGGCAAAGAGCTGGATCTGGGCGATGATCAGACTGCACAGTTTAAGATGCCCGGTTGCAACGTGACCGTCGAAGCGCTGTATCAGGGCGGAAATGTTGACCCTGTCAATCCCGGCGGCGGCAGCAGCAGCGATGTGGTGGCCGGCATTGCGGCTGTTGCGCTGACCGGTGCAGCCGTGTGGGGCATTTACGAAACCGGAACCGGCATCTATCGTGTGCTGAATATGCCCGACGTCCCCATGCCCTCCAACCGCGCCGGTCTGGCGACCCTGATCTGGGAAAAGGCCGGCTGCCCGGAACCGCAGACGGTGAAGAGCTTCAGCGACATCGATGATGCCGACCTTCATCTGCGGCAGGCTGCCAGCTGGATGGAAGAGCAGGGTCTGATGGACGATGTGAAGGAAAACGAGTTCCGCCCCTATCGCTATGTGACCAAGCTCCAAACCTGCCTTGTCTGGGATAAGGCCAAGGAAAAGAGCCTGATCTCCTGAAAAAGTAGATCATTCTTGTAACAACCCCGGGGTGACCGCAAGCGCCCCGGGGTTGTTTTTTCACAGGAAAAGGGGCAGAACCGGAAGATGCAGTGTGAAAAAGCAACGAGGAAGATCCCGCAGGATCTTCCTCGTTGCAAACACAAAATAATAATTCCGCAGAGGATAGTTCAAATCATCAGTTCAGCTTCTTGCCGAAGAACTCCACTTCCTTGCCGATGAACTGCATCAGCTCATCGAACTGGTCGGGGGTCAGGCTCTGGGCACCATCGCACTTTGCCTTGGCGGGGTTGTTGTGCACCTCGATCATCAGGCCGTCGGCACCGGCAGCAACAGCGGCCTTTGCCAGATCCGGCACCATCCATGCGTGGCCGCAGGCGTGGCTGGGGTCTACGATGACGGGCAGGTGGGTCATCTTATGAAGCATGACCACGCCGGCGAGGTCGAGGGTGTTGCGCATACTGGTCTCAAAGGTGCGGATGCCGCGCTCGCAGAGGATGACGTTCTCGTTGCCCTCAGCCATGATGTACTCGGCGCTCATCACGAACTCTTCCAGCGTATTGGCAAGGCCGCGCTTGAGCAGCACCGGCTTCTTCTGACGGCCGACGGCCTTGAGCAGCTCAAAGTTCTGCATGTTGCGGGCACCCACCTGAATGAGGTCCACATTCTCGAACAGGGGCAGGTGCTCGGTGTTCATGATCTCGGTCACGATGGGAGCACCGGTGGCGCGGCGTGCCAGCTTGAGCAGGTCGAGGCCTTCGCTGCGCATACCCTGAAAGGAGTAGGGCGAGGTGCGGGGCTTGAATGCGCCGCCGCGCAGCAGGGAAGCACCCGCAGCCTTCACGCGCTGTGCGCAGTAGGTGATCTGCTCCTCGCTCTCAATGCTGCAGGGGCCGGCAATGACCGCAAAGTTTCCGCCGCCGATCTTTACGCCGTCCACATCGATCACGCTGTCGTCCGGGTGGAACTTGCGGTTGGCCTTCTTATAAGGCTCGGTCACGCGGCGGCAGGTCTCCACCACCGGGTTTGCCAGCACCCAGCTCTCGGCCACGGCCTTGGTGTCGCCGATCAGGCCCAGAATGTGGCTCTCACTGCCCTTGGAATCGTTGATCTGCAGGCCCATATCCTGCAGTTCGTGGCAGAACTCGCGTACCTGTACCTCAGGTGCGTCCTGTTTGAGTACGATGATCATAGTGCTTTGTCTCCTTTGCCTTATCGTGTGAAACGGCGAGGGAGACCGGCTCCTTTGCCGCAGCTTGCAGTGTCAAACTTCAGGGTTCTGAAGTGTGTGACGCTATGATATCACTTCAGGAAACTGAAGTCAAGAGAATTTTGAATTTTTTTGAAGAAAGTGGTAGAATGGGGGCAGGAAAAGGAAAAGCAGGCTCGCCCTCTCAGCTTCGCTTGCGCTCAGCAGCTCCCCCAAAGGGGGAGCCCTTGGCAAAAACGGAAACTTTGCGTGGATTGCCAAAGCCTCTCACTTTGGGAGAGGTGGCATTGCGTTAGCAATGACGGAGAGGGCGAGGACGCTGACCCAATGCCATCATACTTAAGAATAGAACCAGCTAAATATAAAGGGGAATACTACAATGGGAAAAGAAGCAAAAACCAATGCCATGCGCATTCTGGAGCGCGAGAAGGTGCCCTACACCGCCCACGAGTACGCTCATGAAGAGGGCGTTGCCGTGGCAGGTGTGGATGTGGCAGGCAGCATGGGCGAAGACCCTGCCTGCGTGTATAAGACGCTGGTGACGCAGGGCAATAGCAAAAACTATTTTGTGTTCGTCATTCCGGTGGCAGCAGAGCTGGATCTGAAAGCCGCTGCCCGCAGTGTGGGCGAAAAAAGCGTTGCCATGATCCATGTGGCCGATATCAACAAGGTCACCGGCTATGTGCGCGGTGGCTGCAGCCCGGTAGGCATGAAAAAGCAGTATAAGACTGTGTTCGATGAGAGCGTGCTGACGCAGGAGAAGGTCTATGTCTCCGGCGGGCGCATCGGCACGCAGGTGTGCTGTGCCCCGGCGGACCTCATCCGCGCTGCACGGGCAATTACAGCAAAAATTATTTTTTAAAAAAGTCCGTCTATTGTACAAAAAGTTAACGCATCCTATTTACATAAAATATACTTAAACTATAAGTCATACTTAAAAAGAAAAACAATGTCGAAACTGCACAAAACTTTTGAAAGTTTTTTGACGGCATGAAAACACAAGGTAGAATTTGTGGGAACACTCTTTTCAAAGATGTTTTTTTGCCGTAAACTGTATGTAGTACAGGGACGGCGGCCCGCAGAAAGGGCTTTTCCGCCGCCTGAAAACGCAAGCACAAGGAACTGCGGAGGAGAACTTCAATGATGAAGATGCTGCCGGGTCTCATGGGTCGAAACAACATTCGGGCATGTCAGGGGCATCGTGCAACTTTGTGCAAAGCGTCGGGAGAGCATACGCAGAATTAAAGGCCGTGGTACGGGTGTACCGCAGCCTTTTTTGTTTGTCGGTTGAGAAAGAGAGGTTTGGATATGGTTCGTAAAGTGGCTGTGATCATGGGTTCTGACAGCGATTGGCCGGTGGTAAAGGGCGCATGTGCCCAGCTGAAAGCGCTGGACATCCCTTTTGAGGCGCACATCCTTTCGGCACACCGCACCCCTGCCGGGGCAGCGGAGTTTGCCAAAAGCGCCCGTGCCAACGGCTTCGGCGTGATCCTGTGCGCAGCAGGCATGGCAGCACATCTGGCGGGTGCCTTTGCTGCCAACACCACCCTGCCGGTGATCGGCATTCCCATGAAGGGCGGTGCCATGGACGGCATGGATGCCCTGCTTGCCACGGTGCAGATGCCCAGCGGCATCCCGGTGGCAACGGTGGCTCTGAACGGTGCCAAGAACGCCGCATGGCTGGCTGCGGAAATTCTGGCTTTGAGCGACGACGCTCTGGCCGAAAAGCTGGCAGCAGAGCGCACCGCCATGGCCGCACAGATCGCTGCCAAAGAGGAAAAGCTGCAGGCTGAGATCGCCCAGCTGTAAAGGAGAACCAATGTCTGATTTTGCATATCCGCTGCACGAAGAATGCGGCGTTTTCGGCATTTACGACCGTGCCGGTACCGAGGATGTGGCCGCTGCGGCCTACTCGGCTCTGTATGCCCTGCAGCACCGTGGTCAGGAGAGCTGCGGCATCGCCGTGAACGATGATGGCGTGATCAACGGCCACCGCGACCTCGGCCTTGTGAACGAGGTGTTCACCCCGGCGGTGCTGGCAAGTCTGGCAAACCCCAATGCGCACATGGCTACCGGCCATGTGCGCTACGCCACTGCTGGCAGCCGCGTGCGGGCCAACGCACAGCCCATGATCGTGCGCCATGGCCGCGGCACCATGGCACTGTGCCACAACGGCAACCTGACCAACGCCATCGAGCTGCGCCGCCAGCTGGAAAATGAAGGTGCCATCTTCCACGGCTCCTCCGATACCGAGGTGATCTGCTACCTGATCACCCGCAACCGCCTGCGCATGGGCAGCATCGAGACCGCCATCAGCAAGACGATGGATGTGCTGGAAGGTGCCTACAGTCTGGTGATCATGTCGGCCACCAAGCTGATCGCCGTGCGCGACCCCCGCGGCTATCGGCCCCTGTGCATCGGCACCCTGCCCGGCGGCGGCTACGTATTTGCCAGCGAGAGCTGTGCACTGGATGCCGCCGGTGCCACCCTGCTGCGGGATGTGGAGCCCGGCGAGATCGTGGTGGCAGACGCAAAAACCGGTGAGCTGCGCAGCATCAAGGATCACTGCGGTCGGCCGGACACCCAGATGTGCGTGTTCGAGTTCATTTATTTCTCCCGTCCGGACAGCATCATCGAGGGCAGCTCGGTGCACGAGGCCCGCAAGCAGGCTGGCCGGTTCCTTGCACAGGAACACCCCGTGGAAGCGGACGTGGTCATCGGCGTGCCGGATTCCGGTCTGGATGCAGCTCTCGGCTACTCGCAGGAGAGCGGCATCCCCTATGGCATCGGCTTTATTAAGAATAAGTACATCGGACGCACTTTCATTCAGGGCAGCCAGAAGCAGCGCGAGAACAGCGTGCGCATCAAGCTGAACGTCGTTTCCAGCACGGTCAAGGGCAAGCGCGTGGTGCTGGTGGATGATTCCATCGTGCGCGGCACCACATCTGCCCGCATCATCAAGCTGCTGCGGGATGCCGGTGCCACCGAGGTGCACTTTATGGTGTCGGCACCGCCGTTCAAGTACCCCTGCTACTTCGGCACTGACATCCCGGATCAGAAGCTGCTTGTGGCCACCGGCCGCACGGTCGAGCAGATCAATGAAGTGATCGGGGCCGATACGCTGGGCTACCTTTCCACTGAGCATGTTGTCCAGCTTGCAAAGAACGCAAAATGCGGATTCTGCACCGCCTGCTTTACCGGCGAATATGCCGTGAAGCCGGACGAGGTGCTTTCCACCGATATTCACGAACGCCACCTGAACGACCGTCCCAAGGACGAGAAAAAGTTAGGAGAGTAAGACCATGGAAAAAAGCTATTCTGAAAGCTATGCAGCCGCCGGTGTGGATATCACCGCCGGTTATCGCTCTGTTGAACTGATGAAGCAGTATGTGGCCCGCACCATGAACGAGCACTGCATTGGCGGTCTGGGCGGCTTTGGTGGCCTGTTTGAGCTGGACTGCACCGGCTACAAGCACCCGGTGCTGATCTCCGGCACCGACGGCGTGGGCACCAAGCTGAAAATTGCCATGATCATGGACAAGCACGATACCATCGGCATCGACTGCGTGGCTATGTGCGTGAACGATGTCATCTGCGCCGGTGCAAAGCCGCTGGTGTTCCTGGATTACATCGCCTGCGGCCGCAACATTCCCGAGAAGATCGCAGAGATCGTCAAGGGTGTGGCTGAGGGCTGCGTGCAGGCCGACTGCTCTCTGGTGGGCGGCGAGACTGCCGAGCACCCGGGCATGATGCCGGAGGAGGAGTACGATCTGGCCGGTTTCACCGTGGGCGTTGTGGATAAGGAAAAGATCCTGAGCAATGAGACCATGGCAGCCGGTGATGTGATTCTTGCCCTGCCTTCCACCGGTGTGCACTCCAACGGTTTCTCGCTGGTGCGCAAGATCTTTGACATTGACGCAAACCCCGATGTGCTGCACACTGCCCCTGCAGAGCTGGGCGGCAAGACGCTGGGCGAGGCCCTGCTGGCTCCCACCAAGATCTACGTAAAGCCTGTGCTCAAGGTGCTGGAAGAGGTGGATGTGAAGGGCATTTCCCACATCACCGGCGGCGGCTTCTACGAGAACATTCCCCGCAGCCTGAAAAAGGGCTGCTGCGCACGCATCAACAAGGCAGATGTCCGCACCCCGGCTCTGTTCCAGCTGATGCAGAAGACCGGCAATATCTCCGAGCACGATATGTTCAACACCTTCAACATGGGCGTTGGCATGGTGCTCACCGTCCCCGCAGAGCAGGCCGACAAGGCACTGGACATCCTGCACGCAAACGGTGAGCCGGAAGCTTACCGTCTGGGCGTCATTGCAGAAGGTGAGGGCGTGGAGCTGTGCTGAACATTGCAGTTTTAGTCTCCGGCGGCGGCACCAACCTGCAGGCTCTGCTGGACAGCGAAGCCCGAGGCGAGAACCCCAACGGCAGGATCACCCTCGTGGTGGCCTCCAAGCCTGGTGTCTATGCGCTGGAACGGGCCGCAAAGGCCGGTGTGGAAGGCTGCGTGGTGCGCCGCAAGGATTACGCCAGTAGTGAGGATTTTGACGCAGCTCTGCTGAAAACGTTGAAAGATCACAACATCGATCTGGTGGTGCTGGCAGGCTTTCTGTCCGTGCTGGGGCCCAGTGTCATTGAAGCGTATCCCCGCCGCATCCTGAATGTGCACCCGGCACTCATCCCGTCTTTCTGCGGGCCCGGCATGTACGGCCTGCGTCCGCATGAGGCGGCTCTGGCCCGGGGCTGCAAGGTGACCGGTGCCACCGTTCACTTCGTGAACGAAGAGTGCGACGGCGGGCCCATCCTGCTGCAGAAGGCCGTGGACATCCTGCCCGGCGACACCCCCGAGGTGCTGCAGAAGCGTGTGATGGAGCAGGCCGAGTGGAAGCTGCTGCCAAAGGCCGTGGCTATGGTGTGCAGCGGAGAGACCGAGTGAAAACTCCTTCCGTCACGCCTGACGGCGTGCCACCTCCCTCAAGGAGGGAGGCAAGGCTCCCTCTCCGAGGGGGCTGTCGCCGCAGGCGACTGGGGGAGTTCCGTAATA
>OOBI01001322.1_pt1 | contig 13462 bp, 12 predicted proteins | sample 1671081 | NCBI WGS metagenome assembly OOBI01 (sample SAMN06348120, study PRJEB24527) | human gut metagenome | biome: human gut; feature: ankylosing spondylitis patient; material: feces | host: Homo sapiens | place: China | collected 2015-10 | reverse complement strand
ATATACGTGACCATTTGGGCTACCGTATCGAACTGCAATCTCTGCAATTGCCTGATAAGTTGCAAACCGGAAAAGAAAACCTGTTGAAACTGAACTTGGTAAACAGAGGTTTTGCCACTGTGTTTGGAGAGCACCCGGTTTATTTTGTGCTGACTGACGATAAAGGGGAAGTTACGGAATTCCCGACCGAAGCCAACCCGTTGGACTGGCAGCCGTTCCAGCCGGGAGATACGACTTATACGCCGTTGACACATTCTGTTGATTTATCCCTTCAACTGCCGGGGGCGGTTGTTCCCGGAAAATACAAACTGGGTCTGTGGATACCGGATGGCTCAGAAAGGTTGAAGTATAATTCCCGTTATGCTATCCGTTGTGCGAATGGGAATACGGTTTGGGCGGTGTCTAAAGATGGAAAATACGGAGTCAATATATTGACGACTGTTGAGGTGGAATAAATGTTGGTTTATGTGTTATAAATCAGCACCACCGTGTACGCCACATAGCAAAGTACCATAATGCTTCCTTCTATTCGAGTAATCGTCCGTTTGGCGAAGAACAGTCCGAAGAACCAGAGCAGGATACACGAACCTGCCAGCGTGAATAAATCAAAGTTGGTGATTCCGTTGAGGCGGAGCGGAGTAATGCTGGCACTGCATCCCAGTACAAAGAAGATATTGAAAAGATTGCTGCCGATTACATTTCCGATGGCAATTTCGGGATTCTTCTTGAGTGCGGCTACGATGGAAGTGGCAAGCTCCGGCAGGGACGTTCCTGCAGCTACCAGTGTCAGGCCGATAATGGATTCGCTTACACCCAGGTTGCGGGCAATACCCGTAGCTCCATTAACGAATAATTGTCCGCCATAAATAAGTGCGCCCAGCCCGCCAAGAATATAAAATGTGGATTTCCACCAGGGAAGCAATTTGATTTCGTCTTCTTCGGCAGGGTGTGCGGGTTGGTGGGCGTCACTCGTCGCAGTCGTGGACGGAGTACGGGCAATCGCAAAGGTATACCCCATGAAGATGGCGAAGAAACAGAGTAATAATAAGCCGTCTATTCTGTTCAGGATGTTTTCTGATGCCTTATCCAGAAATACATCATTAGCACAGACCAGCAGGACGACAGAAGAAAGTATGCAGAGCGGTATCTCCTTTCTGAGTGTGTTCCGGGTGATGACAATAGGGGCGAACAGGGCAGTGCAGCCTACAATCATCAATGTATTGAAGATATTGCTTCCCACCACATTGCCGATGGCAATATCCGCGCTGCCTTTGAGGGCGGAAGACACACTGACTGTCAGTTCCGGGGCGGAAGTACCGAATGCGACAATGGTAAGTCCGATGACGATAGGCGGGATACGGAAACGTTTGGCTACTGAAGCCGAACCGTCCGTCAGTCCGTTGGCTCCTAAAAGAATGAGGATTAATCCCCCTATAAGAAACAATATATTCATAATTTTTCAGTTTGGCAGCAAAGATAAAAAATCTAAATGAAATTAATGACAAAACTCAGAAAGAAGGTTGTAGGAGGATGATTTAGGTAATATGTTGAAAAAGGTATGACCGCTAAAAGTCGGTTGAAACCGGACGTTATTATCAGAGGACAAATAGCTATGGGCTTTTCATGCAACTACATGATAAAAGTTTTACTATTCTATCATTTGGGGTATTTATTCTTTGATTAGTTCAAATAAAACAATAAATTTGCATTATATGCCGATGAAAGGGGAGATAGTGAAAGATTTAACTAAATTGATAGTAGTCTTGGCCGAGCAAAAGAAAACAGGAAAATGGTTGGCTGAACAATTTGGGAAAGATATTTCGACCGTTTCTAAATGGCGTTCAAATAATAGTATGCAACTGTCGTTAGAGGTGTTAATGAGGCAAAAGAAGAATTTATTGAATTAATTACACAATAAAAGTTTTATGTCCCGACTAAGTGATCTATATAAAGCAATGGAAACATTGCGCAAAGAAGGTCTTTCTTTGAATGAAGACCTTGAAAAACAAGTGAGTGATTTGGAAGAGAACATCATCAAAAAAGAAATTCTTCCGATTGTAACCGAGACGATTGCACCGGCTTTAAAGCAAGTGCAGCGCGAATTAGTGCTTGTCGTGGATTATGTACCAGGCTCGCCTATTAGTGTACACTTGTCTCGTAAACGAAATTTTACAGCAGATATAGCAGATGCCAAAGAGATTCTTCCTGACCCACAGGTAGAGCATAAAGAAATAGGAAAGACTGGACCGAAAGGCGAAATTGCGCCAGCTACCCGATTGAGGATTACATTTGCTGATGACCGAGTGATTCAAGAGCCACAAGCTGCTGAGACTTTCCGTAAGTTTGTAATGGAAGTAGGTGCCGACCGCGTACGTTCTTTAGGAATGAAGCAAAATAAAGTACCTCTGATTTCCAATACGCTTGACAAGAAATATAGAAGTTCACAAAAGCCTGTTGGTAATGGTTGGTATCTGATGACATGTAGTAGTACGCTTACTAAGAAACGGGATATAGAACGTATAGCCAATGCGTTTGATATAAAGATTAAAGTTGAAATAGTGTAATTCTTTCAATCATGAGACGAATAAGAATATTCATAAGCAGCGTACAGAGTGAGTTTGCCGAAGAACGTGCAATGCTTTGTCATTATATCCGAACAGACGTGCTGTTGGGAAAATTCTTTGAGCCGTTTATTTTTGAGGAAGTACCGGCTAATGAGTATTCTGCAAATCATGTTTATCTGAAAGAAGTTGAGTTATGCGACATATACTTGGGGCTGTATGGTAATCTGTATGGATACGAGGATGGGGAAGGTATTTCTCCAACAGAGCGAGAGTATGATTTGGCGGCATCACTGCATAAAAGTCGGCTTATCTATATAAAAAGCATTGGTGAGGAAAAAAGACATCCCAAAGAAAAAGCATTGATAAGAAAAGTAGAGCAAGATATAGTACGTAAGACTTTTGTAGATATTGACGGATTACGAACTTCGGTATATGCTTCTTTAATCAGATATTTGGAAGAAAAGGAATATATCCGGTGGCGACCGTTTGATGCTTCCTGCGATAATGGAGCAACATTGAAGGATTTGGATGAGGACAAAATGAGGAATTTTATACACATGGCTCGTTCAAAACGTAACTTCCCGCTGTCGGTGGAAACTTCTCCTGAGGTTTTGCTTACTCATTTAGATTTAATTGATGAAAATGGGCGTTTGGCTAATGCGGCCATATTATTGTTCGGGAAGAAACCTCAGAAGTATTTCATTACTTCAGAGGTAAAGTGCGTGCAATTTTATGGAGATGTAGTAGAGAAACCAATGCCGGCATATCAGATATACAGAGGCGATGTTTTTGAATTGGTAGATCAAGCTACAAGTTTTGTCATGAGCCGTATTGATAATTGGGTAGGAACAAGGGCAGAGGGAGAAAAAGCTGATATTCCAACACGTCCTGAATTGCCTATTGATGCCGTAAAGGAAGCCATTGTAAATGCTGTGTGTCATAGAGACTACACAAGTAATGCGAGTGTGCAGATAATGTTATTTCGCAACAGACTGGAAGTCTGGAATCCGGGAACATTACCATATGGTCTTACCGTTCATAAACTTCATGGACCGCATAAATCGTTACCTGCAAATCCGTTGCTTGCTGACCCAATGTATTGGAATGGATATATCGAGAAAGTGGGAACAGGTACAGAGGACATTATCAATAAGTGTCGGGAATATGGTTTAAAGTCTCCTGAATTTTATCAAGAAGAAGATTTTAGAGTAGTCATCTGGAGAGTAATCGAAGGACAAGACGTTCCAAAGGTGATCCAAAGCGTTCCAAATAACGATCCAAAGGCGATCCAAAGCGTTCCAGACAATGAAACTAGACTCTTGGAGATGATAACGGAGAATCCCTCAGTGTCAAGGGCAGAACTTGCCAAGCGACTTGAGTTAAGTGAACGGCAAATAAGAAAAATAATTGACCAGTTACGGAATGCTGGTAAGTTAAAACGAGAAGGTGGTAAGATTGGAAAATGGATTATTACTGGAGAATAGTAAGAACAGTAGCTAAATTCCTTGATTAAGCAAAGGGTTTGGCTGTTGTTGTACTAGAGTTGTTTTGATGAGATGCGAAGCGCAGCAGATTGGTGTAACTATAATGTCGCCGAATCGTTACTGACAACTATCTGCTTCTCTGCTCAATGTTGTTATCCAGACAGATATAAAAAAAGTTCTTATCCGAAACAAAGATAATCATTTTGGAAGTTGATATGTCAAAAACAATCCGTATGTTTGCTCTGTTTTAATTAAAAAGGTGATTAACATTCATTTAATATCTGCGAACAATAGGATATGGAAATAAATAGGATGAAAAGAATAATGCTGGTGTTGCTGATGTCTTTTGGGGCAATGGGTGCACAGCGCAGTTGGAACAGGCTGTCAAGAAGATATTTGCCGGAGATACCATAGCCAGTAAACATACCGCTTTGAAGCGGGACTCGGATTCGGCCTATGTGGCAAACCTGCAAAAGACATTGGAAGAAGCCCGGCTCAATGAAGCGAATATGCGTATGGAGATGGAGCAGATGAAGCTTCAGATGGCTGCCGCCGATTCAGTGAAATATGCTCAACAACGCCAACGTATCGACTCTCTGCGCCAGTTCACCAAAGGAATACCCGTAGTGGCGGACGATGATACTTTATTCTATCTTTTCACCAAACGTGGCGGATACACTCCTCAGCAACGTGCGCAGATGACCGGTGCTGCGATTGAAGAACTGGGAAGACGCTTCAATCTCCGTCCCGACTCCGTGTCAATCGACCATTCGGATATTGTTTCCGATTTGATGTACGGCAATAAGGTACTGCTCTCTCTCACGGATCAGGACGCTTTGTGGGAAGGCATTTCCCGTGACTCTCTCGCTAAGGAAAGGCAGCAGAATGTTGTAACCAAGTTACACGAGATGAAAGCGGAGCACGGACTTTGGCGAATGGTGAAGCGTGTGCTTTATTTTATCCTGGTGATTGTCGGCCAATATTTCCTGTTCCGTCTGACCAACTGGTTGTTCCGTAAGCTGAAAACACGTATCCTGCGTCTGAAAGATACGAAGATAAGGCCTGTGTCCATTCAGGGATATGAACTGCTGGATGCGCAGAAACAGGCTAACTTGTTAGTCTTCCTTGCGGGTATAGGGCGGTATATCCTTATGGGTTTGCAGCTATTGATTACTATCCCGCTGATTTTTATCATTTTCCCGCAGACGGAAGGATTGGCTTATCGTATATTAGGTTATATCTGGAATCCTATCCGCGGTATTTTTGTGGGTATCATCGACTATATTCCCAAACTGTTCACAATCATTGTCATTTGGTATGCAGTGCGGTACTTGGTGCGTCTGGTGCATTATCTGGCACGTGAGATAGAGGCGGGACGCTTGAAATTCAACGGTTTCTATCCGGATTGGGCAATGCCGACTTTCCATATCGTCCGCTTCCTGCTCTACGCATTTATGATTGCGATGATTTACCCTTATCTGCCGGGTTCCGATTCGGGAGTATTTCAAGGGATTTCGGTATTTGTCGGATTGATTGTTTCGCTGGGGTCGAGTACGGTAATCGGTAATATCATTGCCGGACTGGTGATTACGTATATGCGTCCCTTCAAGATGGGCGACCGGATTAAACTGAACGATACCACCGGCGATATTATAGAGAAGACGCCGCTTGTCACCCGTATCCGTACACCGAAAAATGAGGTGGTCACTGTCCCCAACTCGTTTATCATGTCTTCGCATACCGTGAATTACAGTACCTCGGCGCGCGAGTATGGGCTGATTATCCATTCGGAAGTATCTATCGGGTATGATGTTCCCTGGCGACAAGTCAATCAGATATTGATTGATGCTGCGTTGAACACTCCCGGAGTAGTGGATGACCCGCGTCCGTTCGTATTGGAAACGTCTTTGAGCGACTGGTATCCGGTCTATCAGATTAATGCTTATATCAAAGAAGCGGATAAGATGGCACAGATTTATTCTGACCTGCACCAGAATATTCAGGATAAATTCAATGAAGCAGGAATTGAAATCATGTCTCCGCATTATATGGCTGTCCGGGACGGAAATGCGACGACAATGCCTAAGGATGATTGGAGGAATGGCAATCCTGTGGATAAAGCGGCACAGGGCGAGACTACTGGGAAGTCATAAAAGTGTCCCTTTCATTACGAGAGAGACACTAGCTGTTGTCTGTTTTTCACTGAAGTTAATTATTGCCGGACATGGCGTAATGAATATCAAAACGTCCGTTAGTCAGACGGTTGCCGTTGCCGAATGTCGCGCTGATTATTTTCGCGTTTGTGTCAAAGCGGCTTACAAAGGCTGTCCCGGCTTCCAGTTCTTCTCCATCGGCTTTTACATTGGTGATGACGGACTCTTCTCCTTCTTTGGGAGCCAAGAGAGTGAATTCTATATAGAAGCCGGTTTCTTTTGTTCTGACTGAAACGGATAGTTTATCCTCTTCTTCGTTTTTGTAGTAGAAGAATGAATCGTGTGTCCATAACGGTGAAGGGTGCCAGCCCCAATATCGTCCGCCTACATAAATCGTCTACAAGGCATCCGAATGTATCGGCACCTGTGGTTGTGGCGGGCGGCATTACTGTGATATCCACTGTGTTATCTTCCGTACAGCTACAAAGGCTGAGAATAGAGAAAAGGATGAGTATGTATTTTTTCATCTTCATCGAAGCTAAGGTTAAAAATAATAAGATAATCCCGTAGTGAGATTCAGACGGGAAAGATTAGCGTCATGGTTCTCATCGAATCTGACGATGGTCGTTTCTCCATGATAGTGGGTTTTCATTCTGACAAGTCCGCTGAACAGGTATTGTACACCTATCCCGAGTCCCAGGCTGGAAGTCAGTTTGTAGGTAGCGTTGCTGTTGATAAGAAAACCTATACTGCTGGCTTTCACTTTCCGCTTCTTGCCGAATACCTCGCTGTTGTTGCGTAAAAAGAGTACGCCGGGCCCTACTCCTCCACGAATCTGCCAATGCTTGGTATGGGCATTGCACATTCCGATTTGGGGGCTGAAGAAGTGAATCAATAAGTGGTCTTTCCCTTCGGGATGGCTGCCTTTGGAAGAGAATCCGGTGTAGATTGCTCCGAAGATGAAACGTTTGATAGGGCGGAAGTGATATTGCCCGTCCCAACTTACCCCCTGCGCAAGTTCGCGCTGATAGCTGTGGGTGTCGATGGTAAGCGTGGGAGTTCCCTTGAGCATATTACCGTAGCCGGCATGGAAGGAAAAATCATGTCTTTCGAAGTCCTTCTGCGAGAAAAGTGTACCATGGCAGGCGACTAGTACGATTATTATTAAAACCGTTTTTAGTTGTGCTTGATTCATGTGAAATTAGTTTAGATAGTTAGTTTATTACAAAAGTAGTAAATATCTCAAGTTTTCTCACAACGGATCAGAATTTTTTGTCCATTATTTAATGTGCTGGCAAATAGGTAGGTATTTCCTCCTTCTGTCAGGCTGATTCGTTTACGAAGTTCAGCTACTGTGGCAGGAAAGTTGCGTACAGTGATATTGGCTTTTTTAAGGTCGGCCAGGTTTTCCTTTATTTCTTTCTTGTTGAAACTGCACTGGCTGATGATACGGAACGCTCTTCCGGGAAAATCTGTAATCAAGGCATCGGAAGTGTAAAGATGACTGTTGGGGTGCAGCTTCTTTACAGGATAGGCTGCGGCAATACTGCGGAAAGCGCCGGCTTTCAGGAGGGATGTGTTCGGTTCATACAGGTAACTTCCCAATGTGTCGGTATACATACATTCGTTGCGTTGTTCCTGTTCGCGGGTGAAAACGAAGCGTTGCTCTTCGTGTGTTCCTTTTGTGGAGAGGTTTATACAATGAATAGGGACTTCTTCCGGTGAGGTTTGTCCTGCTGGCGGTTCTTGTCCGAGTAGTAACAGCAGTTCTTTGCATTCGTTATTGACGGACAGGATATGGACTTCTTGTGTATGCCGCAACTCTTTCAATGCTAATGAAAGGTCGAGCATGGGGGAGAGTTTGACCATTACCCGGTTGGCTTTGCTTAGTAAAAGTTCCTCCAGTTCGGCTACGTCCGGTTCGCAGTCGGAGATGGCTACGGTTTTGCCGCCGTGCTCGTTGCGGCGGGCAGGGTCGAGAAAGATGCAGTCTACGGGAGACATTGCTTTCAGGTAGGCTACGCCATCTTCATTCTTGACGGTAATGTGGTTCAGGTTGAGTATGGGAAAGTTGTGTGCCGCTATTTCGCAAAGTTCTTCCTGCCGTTCTACGTAGGTGGCTGATTTGAATTTGGCAGCAAGGAAAGAGCAGTCTATCCCGAAGCCTGCGGTAAGGTCGGTCAATGATTCACCTTGCAGGAGACTTGCCTTGTAGCGGGCGGTGATTTCCGAAGAGCATTGTTCCAGTGACAAGTGTTTCGGATACCATATATCTTCTATCTCCTTCCACGATGGGATTTTTTCAGCGGCAACCTGCCGTCCGGCTATCTGGGTGATGGCAGTCGGCATGTCTACATTCGGATACTTTTTAGCTTGTAGGGCTAAGGCACGTATATCGTCTGACGAGTGTTCACGGATGAATTGTTGGGTTTCGGGGAAGATTTGCATATGGGTATTGTTGCGTTATATAGGGGATTATTATGTCGTATGATAGTGATAGTACGGTTAATTGTTGGATGCCGGGTTATGGTATTACCTTGTATTTCAGCCTGGCTACGTCGCGGCTGCAAAAGTTGAAGTGCCACCACTCACTGGGCAATGCGCGGAATCCGGCTTCTTTCATTACTTTTCGTAACAGTATCCGGTTTTGCCGTTCTGCCTCGCTCATTTTTCCGTTACGTACCAGTTCGCTTTCGTGGGTGATATGTGCTTCTATACCTAAATGGTCGACTTTTGTTCCCATTGGTAATGGTTGTCCCAAAGAATCCTGGATGCTGATGTCTACTGCCAGTCCGTAATTGTGGAGTCCGCCGCCACGGTTCGGGTTGGAGACGTATTTATATTTAGATGTTCCTTTCACTATATTCCACATCTTTTTTTGTACGGACATCGGACGGGCGGCGTCATAAATGAGGAGACTGTAAGACGGGAGCAGTTCTTTCAATGCTCTTTGTGCTTTCACAAGGGCATATGCAGCGTCCGGATGTAGATAGGCTTCCGACAAATTGTCATAAAGCACCTCTCCGGTGAAATTATCAGCTTGTGTGTACATCAGTTTCACTACCAGGCTACTGTCCAGTTCGGCAACGTTCACCAAACCCAAAGAGTCCATATAGAGAGCCATTGCGCTTTTCATCGGTTGCGGAGTGGGGGGACATTCTTTCCGGAGTTGTATATCATCCGATGGATGCTCGTATTCCGCTATGGCGGAGTTTCCCTTTTCCTTGTGACCGGAAACGGAAGTACATTCTGCCAGCAGCAGGCAGAGGATAGGCAAACTATATTTTAGAAATCTCATTCGGACTTTTGTATTTAGTGCGCCAAAGATACTTCTTTTTGGCTTTAACTCCAATCTTCTTATCTCTGGATATTGGCTACTGCTTTCTTCAGATTGGCTACTCCTTTCCATACATCCAACAGGTGCAGGACACGCGCATCTTCCGCTTTGCTATTATTGGCTGATAGCAGTTCCGCATAGATTTCCAATAGCTTCTTTAAGTCCTTAATTGGTTTTTCGGGAAGTTCGGCGAGCATTGCGGTCAGTAGTTTTTCCAGTTCCCGGTTGTGCAGCGGACTGACGTTCATCATCTGTTGCTGTATCAGGTCGGTCAGTCTTTTCAGAGGTCCCCATCCTGTGTCTTGGTGCGAGCCTAGAATCCTGCCTATGCGTGAACTGTCTATGCATCCTTTGTTTATACGTTCTATCCATATTTCGGCAGCGTAGGCACGGCTGGTCTTGTCGGCCACTAACATGCAACTGGCTTCCAGAAGATAAGAAATCTCATGCCATGTGTGTCTGAACTGATGGAATGTTTCTATCGTAGTTCGGGTCACGTTGACCTCCCTTACTTCATTTAACATCGGGTCGTATATCGCTTGGCAGATGCACCATGCCAATAATGGTTCCGGCGTATTGGGTGCCAGCCATAACAGACGCGGCAAATCTTTTGATATTTCGTCGAAATATTCTCCTTGAGGATAATATATTTCTACCAGCAGCGGATGTGGAGTGCGCGGGTGATACTCTGCTCTCTCGTTATATTTCCCTTTATTGATGATTCGGACGTTCTGCCCTTCCGGAAGATGAATGCTGATTGTAGAGGAAGTCCATTCTACCACTTTCTTAGTGTAATCTATATATGAATGAGATTCCAGATACGTTTTCCATGCGAAGTTTCCGGTCAGAAATTCACGCGGACTTTCGTTGTAGGGGAAGTCCTTAAATTCGGGATAGACCGTTTCCGGTGATTTGATAAGTCCTGCTGTCATCCACCATGCCGGATGCGTGAAGGGGGATTGGGGCGTAGACTCTTTCTCTCCGAACAGGAAGAGAAGCAGATTCCGGTATTCTCCTTCCAGTTCCTGAGTGATGGTGGAGAGTAGTTGAGCGGTGGTTTCATCCAATACCGTACGCGACAGTGCTATTTGCATATCCTGACTATTAGGCTCAACATCTGCCTGTTGATATTGCTTCAATCTTTGTATGAGGATTGCCGGGTCGATAAACATGGGTATATGCGTAGGCGTGGAAAGCAACGGCAGGCGGGGTTTGTTGCTTTCAAGCATATCTAAGGTATGACATAGTAATTGCCTGTGCACGCGGTGCTCTATTTGTTTATTTCTTTTTTTGCGGATGGTAAGCGATTCTAAATCACAGAATCCCCACTGTCCTCGTTGTACTTCATCTTTCTGCACCATTTTCTCGTGCAGGGTGCTCAGTTCTTTTGCTTCTATGGGGAAACGCTTGATTAATAGTTTTGCATAGTCGATAAGGAACGTTGCCATCATAGAATCCAATATTCCGTTGCGTGAACTTCCGCCATTGATAAGTAACTTATAGGCACGTTGAAGAACAGGTGTCCATTGGGTGATATGTTTCGCTTCCAGTTGCTCATTCCATTCTACCAACGCATTCAGGAAAAGGTCGAAGTGGTATAGCTCATTGGAATCTAGTATTTGGCTGGCCAGAAATAGCAGGTCTTCGATGGAAGTAATTTCCTGTATCCGGTTGTCTTCCCGAAGGATGGGTGGCATCGGTTCATAGTCGAAGGAGGCGACATTTGCCTGCTCGTCAAGAGTAGTCAGCAAGACTTTATCGGTAGATAAAGCATCTGAAACATTGTCTTTCAGATAAGCTGCCAACTCTTTTTTAGTGCTGGTCAGCATTGTTTCTGCATAAGCAGAGAGTGCTTCTTTCAATGTGGGCGACTCTGTTTCTCCAAATGTTTGAATCAGTTTCACTATCTTGTTCTGAGTAGATTCGTCGCGACTCATCAACCCTTGTGTGGCAGCGCAACAGATGGCATCATGATATTCTTTTTTCTCTTTCGCCAGTTTGCTGAGAACTCCCAGCGTGTTTTGATGGACAGCTTTTACGTCCGAAGCGAAGAGGACAGTGGTCTGATCCAGAAAATCATCTGTCAGGAACCGTGGATGGCTGCACAGATTCTTCAGAAGACCGAGAATGATATTGATTGGACGGCTATGGGGAGAAGATAGTGCGGCAAGCATCTCCGGCTGCAATGTCAGTTGTTCTTCAACGCTGGGATTGAGTGCCGTAAACATACCGGCAAACCAGCTGCACAGGTTCTTGTTGAAGTTCCGGTTGATTGCCAGCAAAGACTCTTTCAGTACACGCATACGGTCTAACTTTCCGTTCTCGGTGAAGTGCTGGAATGTATAATAAGGATATCCTTTGGCCGGATTGGCGTGCCAGTTTTGCCCGCAGTCATATTCAAACAAATACCAGATGTGCTCGTTGATTGTAATATCCCGCTTTTCTAATACGGGGGTAGTGTGGATATAGTTAACCAGATAACCTGCTATCGTCTGCGGAGAGGGGGAAACGGTGAGAATACCCCTTTCTATCCAGTCCATCAATATCTCGTAGTCCATATTGTAGAAGCCTCCGAACTCCTTACCTTCACCTTCAACGAAATAACTGTCCAGCCACGTGGGAATATGCCATGCAGCTATCTCGTTCAGATGCGCTGTGTTTATTCCCCATTCGTGTTTGCGAAATTCCTTGAGAGGAAAAATCACAAGGGCGGCAAGATCAATAATGTGATGCTGTCCCGACGTGGCACGCGTACCGTATGTCCTTTCTTCCAGCTGGACAAACTTATTATAGTATTCTTCCAACCGGCTGAGGCAAGGGATGAGGCTCTCCCGCTCCTCCTGTGTCAGTTTCTGCAGAAAAGGAATGATCTTCTGCCCTTGCTCTTTTTCTACTATCTCGGTAAGCTGTGTTTCTAGTGCAGTCATGGTTATAATTTTGATTGAAGGATATATGATAACAATATCCGTGTTTATAAATTAGTCTACTTTAAATCAATTAAGATCACCTGAAATGATAAAAACCTGATACCAAGCAATATTACCTATTACTTATTACCTGATACCTATCACTTATCACCTGCCTAATGCTGTAACTACTTTTTTCAGATTAGCATTCTTTTTCCACATTTCCAGGCGCTCGCGGACTTTGTCGTCGGTTACGCAATGACCGTTCATGCGAAGCACTTCCGCGTAGAGTTCGAGTAACTGTTTTTGTCCGGTGACCGGATTGTCGGGCAATCCGCCGATCAATACAGTGAGTAACTCTTCCAGTTGTTGATTGTGAAAGGCGCTTCGTTTGTATATGCTTTCATACACTTCTGTGGTGAAGCGTTTTAGCGGAACAATGCCCATATTGATAATTCGTGCTACTATTTCTCCTAACCGGTGATTGTCTATTCTGTTGTTAGCGATGCCTTCCACCCATAGCTCCGCAGCGTATGAACGGACGGTTTTGTCAACAAAAAGCAGGCCTCCGCCCAGCAACAGTAAACTCATCTCCCGGAGCGGACAGTGAAAAGACAATAACATACGTAAAGCATTGGCTCCATGTAGCAGTTGATGATTTGTGCAACCAGTGGTTCCGGCTGGTTGGGGAAGAAGCTGAACAGACGTTCCATATAGTCGGAATCGCCTATATTGTATCTGCTGTTGATGACCAGATGTTCTTGCCAAAGCTGGTGGCTGTTGTGTTCTGCATACTCATGCCACTTGTAGAAATCGAGCTGGAGCAGACGTACATCTGCTGCATATTGATTTTCTTTCTGTGCCGGTTCTTTCCAGCCATAATTTCCTGTCAGGTAATTGTGGGGCAGCGTATTGCAGGAGAAGTTTTTGAATGCTTCGAATTCAGTATCCGGCTCTTTCACCAGTCCGGCTGCAAGCCAGGCAGATGGATGATTGTACGGTGGTTCGGGCTGCGTCC
>OOBI01001320.1_pt1 | contig 13481 bp, 12 predicted proteins | sample 1671081 | NCBI WGS metagenome assembly OOBI01 (sample SAMN06348120, study PRJEB24527) | human gut metagenome | biome: human gut; feature: ankylosing spondylitis patient; material: feces | host: Homo sapiens | place: China | collected 2015-10 | reverse complement strand
CACAATTTGTGGGAGATTTTGTCCGGATGAGGGCGCCGTAGCGGGCTACGGCAACCGAATTCGGGCAAAATATACCGCAAAGTGGGGCGTGCAGATTGTGGGAATGATTTTTCAAACACGCTCTAATACAACAAAAAGTGAGGCAGGCATATGGAAGAAATTCTATATGCCTGCCTCACTTTTTTATAGATTCGTTTATTCTTTTACTCTTCTGTACTGTCCGTTTCCTGAGAATCTGTATTCTCCTCTTCGGATGTATCAGAATCGTTTGTTGTGCCGGCTGTTTCAGATGTGCTGTCATCGGACTCTTCTATGCTCTCACCTGGCATATCTGTTGAATCTGATTTAGTATCATCTGTTGTTGCTTCGTCTGAATCTGTCTTATCTGAACTGTCTTCTTCTGTTCCAACAACTGATTCAAATGCTGTGAACAGTTCTTTTACATTCATCTTATTTACGAGATATACTTTATTATCCACCACTGCTGCATAATAGTTTGTATCGTAGCTATAGTATGCAACTTCCTGTGTATCACCGTCTTCTTCTGTAAATATAGCTGTCAGTTCTGCATCACCGTCAGGTTCATATTTATCTGTCAGACGTTTCTGAGCCGTCATGTTGATCAGTTTATTGTAGAATGTTGTAAATGTTGTTTCATCCAGATCAGAACCATTCAGTTTATAGGTAACTGTTTCTGTATCGTTTCCATCATCATCTGTGGATGTTTCACGTGAAACATTTACTTTATAATCACTGCCCTGATAATTTACTTTGAGGCTTCCGAGGCTGTTTAAATATACATAACTTACTGTCATATCCCAGAAGTCTTCTTCTGATTTATCAGTGAGCGCGGACAGAGTATCCGTTGACATCGTATAGACTTCATTGCTGTCATTTACCATGACATATCTGCTGCTGTCATCTGTTTCATTTCCAACAAGAATTGTAAGCTGCTTATCTGCCATCTTAGTTTCTTCTTCCGAAGAATCCTCATCGTCTGATGCACTGTCTGAGTTTTCTGATGTTTCGTCTTCTGCTTCTTCACCGTCAGTATCTTCAGCCTCAGATGTTTCATCCGTAGTTTCATTTACGCTTTCATCTGATTCTGTATCCTGTTCAGCATCGTCAGCAACTTCTTCCTGATAATCTACTGTGATTGTTGCATATGGTTTATCCAGACCATATTTGCTCTTGTCGTCGCATTTATAATCTGCAAGTGAACTATATGCCATGCTTCCGAATGAGGATACCAGAGAACTTACGGTAGCTGAGTCTGCTTTTTCTTCATCCTCGCTGCCTTTTACTGACCAGGTACTTGTATCTTCGTCTTTTGATAATTCATAGGAATTATCGCCGTCTACAGAAATTTTTGTAATGGTATCTGTATTGGAAATTGCAGGGAAATCTTCCATCTGCGCATAATCATTCAATGATTTGGTAAACGGCTCTACGCAGGAAGAATCTATCAGGTATACTGTCTTCTCATCATCATCTTTTCTTACATAATACTGACTGGTGGAGGAATTTTCATCTCCCACATACAGTGTAGTTGTTATGTCATCGCCATCTTCCTCATCAGATTTTGTTACAATCTTAATCGTGTTTGACGGAGAGTCCAGACCATATTCTGAAAGATCATCTACGTCCTCCAGAACTCTGTCTGAATCGACAGATGCAATAGCAGATGCTGCACTGTCCAGAGTAGTCTGATTTACCGGAAAATCTGTTTCGTCTTTCTTTACCCAGCTGTCATCATCTTTTTCAAATGTTGTCTCTGTATCATCAACCATAAAATCCAGAGATTTAATGTTATCTGTTGATGCAGTAAATACAGTTGTGCTTTCTTCAGAATCTTCTTCGGATTCTTTCTGCTCCTGATGGGCTACGTAGGTTTTTACACCTGCGTAAGCCCCGCAGCAGACACCAAGAACTACAACTGCAAGAACCATTTTTACAGTTTTATTCTTCATTTAAGCTTTTCTCCTCTTCATCCAGACTGCAAACCCTACAACAAGGAAGAATCCAGGAATCAGACCGATGGTGCAGATCTTCCAGAATGCAGCATCATAGTCTGTAAGTGTCAGATAAGATACAGACAGGCTCTTGGATGGGATAGATACGGTTGCACTGTCTTCTGTGTCTGTCATCCACTTCAGGGATTCGATGATCAGCTTCTCATTTCCGCCGGATACCATCTGATTTACCTGTGATTCCATCAGATTGGAAGTTGAATAGTATACGATCTGCGTTTCTTTGTCATCATCCAGAGTCTCTGTGATGCTTACTCCCAGATCAAATGGGCCAGCTTCGTCTCCGTCTTCTTTCTCCAGAGTATCACTGTTCAGATCTGTCTTGGAATATGCCTGGTCTGATGTGGTGAGGATACTGTTGATCGTTACGGTATCTCTTACATCATCCATTTTTTTGATTCCCTGTGCATATGGTACAAGTACATAATATCCTCCGGAAACAGTCTCAGAGCTTGCATCTGTGCTGTTTATAGTCGGAACCAGATAATATGGCATCTGCATTGCATAATGCTGATTATCACCTTCAAATACGATTCCAGCTTCTCTCTGAACACCATAGTTTTCCAGAACTGCATCAAAGTTTGGCAGGTCTTCTGTTGTATAATCAGAGAAAATCATCGCCTTTCCGCCATTTTCAAGATAATCAATAATAGCAGTCTTTTCATCTTCTGAAATATCTGTGGATGGAGAATCAATGAACAGGCAGTCTGCATCATCCGGAACACTTCCCTCTGTAAGAAGATTCAGAGACTGAATATCCATGTTTGCCTTCTCGATGTCTTCTTTGATAGTAGAATCCATCTCCTTCTCACCATGTCCCTCGAGTGTATAAAGGATCGGGAGATCTTCGGATGTTACATATCCGATCGCACTTGTGATCTGACCTTCACCGTCGAAACCGGTGGTCTGAGAGCTGTAGGTCTGATAATCAATTGTGCTCTCATAGATATTGTTGTAATCAATGACTTTATTTCTGTCGCCGCATACAACGATCAGACTGTTTGCAGAAAGATCATCACTTGTATATTCCGTTACAAATTTAGGATTTACTACAGGATCCTTCTGCTCTACTTTAATATGCTTGGATTCATCTTCATATTTCTTAAGCAGATTGGTAATATTCTCATCTTCAGAACCGCTCTGTGCAATCTGGTAAATTGTTACGTCCTTGTCCAGATCTTTCAGCATTGCTTTTGTATCATCACCAATACTGTAGAGTTTCTGGCTGCTGATATCAATTTCTGAATATTTGGACGGAATCGCATTTACGATCATGTTGAGCACTACAACTACTGCAATAAATATCACTGACATAACCATTGTGTAAGAACCGTTTTTGATATGCTTCTTACTGATGGTGCCAATCAGTTTCTTTTTGTCAAATTTTTTATGCTTATTATTTTTCATCTTTTCTTTCAGTTTCATTTTCTTTCACCTCCCCACTAATTCCAGCGTCTCTTCAAAATAGACTGTGTTGTAAGGAACAGGCATACTGCGATCACAGAAAGAAAATATACAATTCCTTTTATATCAAAGATGTTACTTGTAAAATTATCAAAGTGTCCGCTCAGATTAAACACATCCAGGACTTTCTGAATACCGCCCTCAAAAATACTGGATTTTACTACATAAATAATAATCAGTGCCACTTCTCCGATCACACCGATCACTGCTGAGATCAGAATATTCTTGATCATGGTATAGATAATGATGGCTGCTGCCAGGATCAATAACCCAAATGTCACGCATGTCGACATAGATGTCTGAGAGAAGAATGAAGAAATACCATTCATCATGTAAAATGCAAATAAGAAAACAAATGTGAGTACCGCTGCAATTACCTGGCTCTCAGTTAATGCTGACATAAATACACCGATTGCAATATTTGCACATCCCAGGAGAAAGAATCCCAGGACTGCTGTATATGCAGATGCAAACTCTACTGTGCCAAACCTGGACATAATCAGCGGATAAGTACACATAACTGCCATCGGAACAACAAATACAGTTACCAGTGCAAGATATTTACCTATTACAATACCGCTCACAGAAACCGGTGCTGTCAGAAGCAGCTGATCTGTTTTCTGTTTTCTTTCCTCTGCAAGTACACGCATAGTCAAAATCGGTACTCCGATCAGGAATGCAAAGGTAATTGCGCTTAAGGTGTATTCAAATTTCGGATATGCTGATGAAAGCTGATATGCTGAAAAATAAATACCTGTCAATACAAGAATGAAAAAGATAAATAAATATCCTACCATGGATGTCAGGTAACTTTTCAGCTCTCTTTTATATATAGCTGTCATGGTTATTTCTCTCCCCCTTTATCATTATTCTGTTCTTCCGGTATTTCTGCTGATGTCTGTTTTACGTTTGTCTCGTTTGATCTACCGGCATCAGTATCTTTATCTTCAGGTGTATTTGGGACTTCGTCTGCAGATATTGGTTTATCGGATGCAGTAAGTTCAAGGAAGATTTCCTCCAGTGATACTTTCCTGGACTTCATCTCATAGATTGGGCTGTTAATCTCCGACATTTTGTAGAATACTTTTTCCCGAATGTCATTCTGCTCCTCTGTTGAAACTTTCACACTCCAGAGATTCTGTTTCTCATCTTTTTCCATTGTTACGCTGTTGACTCCTTCAATTCCCTCGAGAGCCAGCCTGATCTGTGTTTTTTCACCTTTAATAAGCATCTCCAGCGTATTGGATCCCTCTGCAAGTTTTCCAAGATTCTCAGGAGTATCGCTTGCTACCAGTTTTCCATGAGAAATGATCAGCACGTAATCGCATACCGCGCTTACTTCAGAAAGTATATGCGAGCTGAGAATAACGGTATGTTTCTTTTTTAATTCTTTAATTAAGGTTCGGATTTCAATAATCTGTTTAGGGTCAAGACCTACTGTCGGCTCATCCAGGATGATCACCTCCGGATACCCCATAATCGCCTCAGCAAGACCAACTCTCTGTCTGTAACCTTTTGACAGGTTCTTTATCAGACGGTTTCTCATGTCTGAAATCTTTACCATATCCATGACTTCTTCGATCATGTTTGCTTTTTTATCTTTTGGGATTTTCTTGAGATCTGCCACAAATTTCATGTATTCCAGGACAGTCATATCAAAATAGACCGGCGGCTGTTCAGGCAGATAACCGATACATGTCTTTGCCGCTTCCGGTTCTTCGAGGATATCGTGTCCGTCGATTTTGACGGTTCCTTCGGTGGATGCGATGTATCCGGTTATCATATTCATTGTAGTGGATTTTCCTGCACCGTTTGGTCCCAGAAATCCATAGATTTTGCCTTTCTCTATTTTAAAGGAAAGGTGGTCAACTGCCGTATGGTTACCATATCGTTTAACCAGATTGTTTACTTCAATCAATGTGTTCTCCTCCTCTTAATTTTTGCCAAAATAAAATATAGAAAATGTCCCCAGGTGAAACAGAGAATGGGGGAACCCGAGGACATCTCTATAAAAATAGTTTATGATGAAGTTGTGATGAAATTAGGATAAAAGTGTGATTATTCTGTGATGTTTGTTTGAAAAAAATAGCTGTCCCGAAATCTCGGCATTTTTTGCCAGAAGATTTCATGAGACAACTATACATAGATTTATTATGACAATGGTTCTTTTAATGGTGTTCCTGCTTTACGCGGATACTTTCCAGGTGTAGATTTTTTCTTATTTATAATGACAAGGGATCGGTCAATCTCGGAGTCCGGCAATTTAAAGTATGTGATGTCTTTCACCTGACCACCGAGGATATTGATTGCTTTCTCTGCTTCTTCTGCCTCTTCCTGTACAGTTCCTGATTTATAGGAAATGAAAGTTCCTCCTGTCTTTACATAAGGAAGACAATATTCTGACAGAGTTGCAAGGTTTGATACTGCCCTGGATACACAGAGATCATATTTCTCACGATACTCTTTATTTTTTGCATACTCTTCTGCTCTTCCATGAATCGCCTTAATCCCTTCTAATCCAAGAAGCTCAAAACTTTCCTCAAGGAAGTTTACCCTCTTTTTCAGAGAATCCAGCAGACATGCCTCCAGATGTGGAAAAGCAATTTTCAAAGGCACACCTGGAAATCCGGCACCTGTACCGATGTCCATAATTGTTTTTACTTTTGTCATATCAATGGCTTTTACACAGGCAAGACTGTCAAGAAAGTGCTTTGTAAGTACTTCCTCAAACTCAGTAATACCTGTCAGATTCATAACCTTATTTTTTTCTACCAGAAATTCATAAAACTGGATAAACTGATTTTTCTGCTTCTGGCTCAGCTCTATACCCAGTTCTCTGCATCCATTTTCCAATGTCGTCAGATTATACGGCATGTATTATTCTCCTTTTTCTACCTTTATTTATTATTTTTGTATATTTTACAGGGTTGTTTTATGTGCTTTTATGATTTTATCTGTTATTTATAGTCCGTTATTTTACTCTTTTATGTACTATTTTAATATTTTTTGCCAATTTCTTGTTTTTATAAGCACATTAAAGCGTATTATATTAATTATTTCGTACTGGAAAGATACACCAGTAAAACTGATATATCAGCAGGAGAAACTCCTGAAATTCGGGAAGCCTGTCCGATTGAAATCGGTCTGTGTGCTTCCAGTTTCTGACGTGCTTCGATTCTCAGGCTTCCAACTTTCTCATAATCAAGATCTGTCGGGATTTTCTTTGCTTCCAGTTTCTTAAACTGTTCTACCTGTTTTAACTGTCTGCGGATATATCCATCATACTTGATGTTAATGTCAACCTGTTCCTGTACATCCCATGGCAGTTCCGGACGTTCTTTATCAAGTGGTTTGATTGCTTCATAAGAAAGTTCCGGACGGCGGATCAGTTCTGCCAGAGTGGTTCCGGATTTCAGCGGTGTGCTGTTATAGCTTTCCAGAAGGGTCTGAACCTCTTTGTTTGCTCCGATATTTGTATGTTCTACTCTGCTGATCTCTGTTTTTATCTGTTCTTCTTTCGTAAGGATTTTCTGATAATCCTCTTCACTGATGAGCCCTGCCTGATATCCCTTTTTACGAAGTCTCAGATCCGCATTATCCTGTCGGAGAAGTAATCTGTACTCCGCTCTGCTGGTCATCATTCTGTATGGCTCATGGTTTTCTTTTGTTACCAGATCATCAATAAGAACACCAATATAAGCCTCAGAACGGTCAAGAATCAGCTGTTCCTGACCTTTAACTTCCAGAGCAGCATTAATTCCTGCGATCAGTCCCTGCGCCGCTGCTTCTTCATACCCTGAGCTTCCGTTAAACTGACCGCCGCTGAACAGTCCTTTGATTTTCTTAAATTCCAGTGTAGGATATAACTGACGTGGATTAATACAGTCATATTCGATGGCATATGCATTTTTTACGATTTTTGCATGTTCCAGTCCCGGTACGGAATGATACATTTCTTCCTGCACATCTTCCGGCAGAGAACTGGACATTCCACCAATATACATCTCATTTGTATAGAGACCTTCCGGCTCAATAAATACCTGATGACGGTTCTTATCTGCAAAACGGACTACTTTATCTTCAATTGACGGGCAATAACGCGGACCGGTTCCTTCGATCATACCGGAATACAACGGAGAACGGTCAAGGTTTGCACGAATGATCTCATGAGTTTTCTCATTTGTATATGTCAGCCAGCAGGATTTCTGCTCTATCTGAACATCTTCCGGATTAGTTGAGAATGAAAATGGTACAACTCTCTCATCTCCAAACTGTTCCTCCATTTTGCTGTAGTCAATTGTATTTCCGGCAATACGGGCAGGTGTTCCTGTTTTAAAACGGAACATTTCAATTCCCAGCTCTTTCAGAGAATCAGTCAGATAGTTGGCTGCCTGCAGTCCGTTTGGTCCTGTATAATTACTTACATCACCGTAAATACATCTTGCTTTTAAATAAGTTCCTGTACAGAGGACCACTGCTTTACAGTTATAAGTTGCACCGGAATATGTTTTTACCCCTGTAATCTTTCCGTCCTCGACCAGAAGTTTTGTTACTTCTCCCTGTTTAATAGTCAGATTAGGTGTATTTTCAAGCGTTTTTCTCATTTCATTGCTGTATGCCTGTTTGTCAGCCTGCGCACGTAAGGAGTGCACTGCAGGTCCTTTGGAACAGTTAAGCATTTTGGACTGGATAAAGGTCTTGTCAATATTTTTTCCCATTTCACCGCCCAGGGCATCAAGCTCTCTTACCAGATGGCCTTTGGAACTGCCACCTACGTTCGGGTTACATGGCATTAATGCGATACTGTCTACACTTACAGTAAACATCACTGTATTCAGGCCCAGGCGCGCACCCGCAAGTGCTGCTTCACATCCGGCATGACCGGCACCGACTACAACAATATCATAATCTTCTACTAACGTTCTCATTTTGTCTCCTTTTATTTTACAACTGCTCATTCTATTCTTTCAAAAATCGCCGAAGGCGATTTTTTGATTTTTATTTACCCATGCAAAACTTGCTGAATATCTCATTTACCAGATCTTCACCAACAGACTCTCCGAGGATTTTACCCAGATTTTCATATGCATTCATAAGATCTATAGAAAAGAAATCTTCCGGCATTCCCCTTTCGATACTGTTTCTGACCAGATCAAGGCTTCTGTCAGCCTCTTCCAATGCTGCTTTATGACGGGCATTTGTAATATATACCTCATCATTAAAGGAAATCTCTCCTCCAAAAAACATATCTTTAATCTGTTCTTCCAGTTCTGTAATGCCTTTTTCTTCTTTTGCAGAAATCGGAATTACAGGATGTCCTGTTTTTTCTTTCAGGATTTCCGGCTGGATTTCCGGCTGAAGATCAGTTTTATTATACAGGATAATCGCCTTTTTTCCAGTAAGCATTTCCATGATTTCTTCATCATTTTCGTCAAGCGGAACAGAAGAATCCACTACATAAAGAATCAGATCTGCTTTCTGTGCCATTTCTCTGGCTCTGTCTACCCCTATTTTTTCCACAATATCCTTTGTTTCCCGGATTCCGGCTGTATCAATAATCTTCAGAGATATTCCATGAAGTGTGATATATTCCTCCAGAATGTCTCTGGTCGTTCCTGCAATATCTGTCACAATAGCCCGGTTTTCTCCGATCAGAAGATTTAACAGTGAGGATTTTCCGGCATTTGGTTTTCCAAGGATAACTGTCTGGATTCCCTCCTGGATCATCTTTCCGTCAGAAGAAGTTTTCAACAGGCGCTTCACTTCTTTCTGTTCATTATCCACAACTTCCAGAAGTTCCTGGGGATATCCATCCAGACTGATATGTTCCGGATCATCCAGTGCCGATTCTATATATGCAATGTGATAAATCAGCTTTTCTCTGATATCTCGGATTGCTTTCTGCACAGAACCTCTTAACTGATCCATGGAACTGCGAAGCGCATATTCATTTTTCGCCTGTATAACATCCATAACAGCCTCTGCCTGGGATAGATCCATCCGTCCGTTCAGGAAGGCACGTTTGGTAAATTCTCCTGGTTCTGCAATTTCGGCACCATTTTTCAGCACTGTATCCAAAACCCTCTGCATAGCATATACACCACCATGACAGTCTATTTCTACTGTATCTTCTCCTGTAAAAGTCCTCGGTGCATGCATGATCATTACCAGAACCTCATCAATCAGTTCCTCTCCATCATAAATATATCCATAATGAATGGTATGAGTCGGAACTTCTTTTATTTTTTTCTTCCCGCCTTTTGATCTGTAGATACGGGAAATCACATCCATGGCATTCTCGCCGCTGATACGGATGATTCCGATTCCGGACGCACTCATGGCTGTGGAAATTGCTGCGATTGTTGTTTCCATTTTTTTCTCCTCACTTGCCTGTTCTATAATAGTTCCGTCCCTGCGGAACAGTAGACTGTTACAATAATTCTGTCATCTTATATACATAACAGGAAAATCACACTGACTACTGTTATTTTTTTCTGCAAGTGTGTAATCTCTCTGGTATATATACAAGACTTTCCGTAAAATAAAAATGTTACTCCAGGCAAAAGTACACACGCAAAGTTACGTGCTATTCACGCTTTCACCTAGAATAACATTCTTTTTTCATATCTGCAATGAAGCAGTCATATTATTAATTTCTTTTTAATTTTACCACTACATGACGGTAAGGCTCTTCACCCTCACTGACTGTCTCAACGAATTTATTTCCCTGAAGAGCAGAATGGATAATTCTTCTCTCATAAGGATTCATTGGCTCAAGAATAACCGGCTTGCGGGTTTTTCTTACTTTATAAGCAATACCTCTTGCAAGGTTCTCAAGAGTTTCTTTACGGCGCTTGCGGTAATCTTCTGTATCAAGTTTTACACGAATGTAATTTGATTTACCTTTATTTACCACAAGACTCGTCAGATACTGAAGAGAATCCAGAGTCTGGCCTCTCTTGCCGATAAGGATTCCCATATCTTCGCCTTCAAAGTCAACTTCCAGACTTCCGTCCGTTGTGTTATATTCAGATGTAATCTCTACTTCTCCAAGATTCATGGACGCAAATACATCACGAAGGAATACCTTTGCTCTGTTTTCTACTTCTTTAATCTCTTCCGGATCTGTAAGGATCTCAACAGGCTTTACCGGTTTAGTCGTCTTTTCTCTGACTTGTTTCTCTTTTGGCTCTCTGAATTCTCTCGGCTGTTTTTCTTTTGCAGCCCTTTCCTTTACAGGTTTTGGCTGTCTTGGTTTCTCAGAAACAGCTTTCGGCTCTTTGATTTCTTTCTTTACCGGTTTTATAGCTTCCGTTTTCTTTTCTTCCTGAACCGGGGCTTCCTCTTTGAAGGAATCGAGTTTCACTGTCTCTACGATCTCCTTCATTTCTTCTTCCTCAGAAACCGACTCAATCTTACGAACCTTAATTACTGCAGGCTTGCTTCCGATTCCGAAAAATCCGTTGCTGCCTTCACTTATTACCTGAATCTCAAGCTGGTCACTGGATACGCCAAGCTCGATACATGCTTTTGTAATTGCTTCACTCTTTGTTTTCGCTGAAAACTGGATATAATCCTCCATGCCAACCCCTCCGTTCCTGACTACTTCTTCTTATTACGCTCATCAAATGCTTTTACCAGATTGGCCTTTGCAGTAATGCTGCCAGGTTTTGCATTCGCAGCGTCTTTGTAAGCTTCTTCAACCTTCTTGGCTCTTGTCTCAACATTTGTATTGCTGCTGCCTTTTTCAATCTTATTGATATTCTTGGCGCTCTGATGGGCCTGATTTGTAATCTTCTGAGGTGGAAGTCCCGCTTTCTCACGCTTCTTTTCCATCTTCTTCATATTCTCACTGATCAGGTCTTCAATCTGGATCTTATCCATCTTTTTATTGATAACAACCTGCTGCACACTTCTTACTGCAGCACTTGCTACCCAGTAAATACCAAGACCTACAGGGAATGTGAAACAGAATACTGCTGACATCAACGGCATTACCATATTCATTGTCTTCATGGAGTTCATCATTGCATCCTGCTGTGAATCGCCGCTCTGCTGTGCTGCCTGAGGCATCAGTTTTAAGTTGATCATCTGTGTAGCCCACGCAAGAATCGGGATAAGAATCGCAACGATAGCAAGAAGAGCAGATCCACCTACAAAAGCTGCTTTAATATAAGTCAGTGGCTGATCAGCGATATTCAGACCAAAGAAATTCTGCACATGTGAAATCTCTTTTGCAGTGCTGTTCAGCGTATCAGTAAATCCTGCAAACTGGCTTGTCTCAGCAAGTGTTTTCCACTGGGAAGGTGATAATGCATACAAAAAGTCTGTGACTGAATTACTTGTAGCTTTACTTCCATCCATAATAAGCTGAACTCTTGTCATCTTATTATCTGTGATAAACTGCTGAAGGATATCTGTATATCCGTTTACACCTGTAATACTGGTAACTGCAGATGCAAGGATATCCCTTACACTTCCTACATATGCCGGAATTTTATAAATTACCTGATATAAGGCCATCAAAATAGGGAACTGGATTGCAAGCTGTACACAGCTTCCTGTAGGAGATACGCCGTATTTCTGATATACAGCCTGTGTTTCCTCCTGCATTTTCTGCATTGCAGCAGTATCGTTGTTTTTTCCCTTGTACTTCTTTTGAATTTTCTGAAGTTCCGGCTGCATGATTGCACTCAGCTTAGAGAATTTCTGCTGTTTGATCTGCAGTGGGGTCATAAGAGCATAAATAAGGATACTGAAGATGACAATACAAAGACCGATATTCTGAATTCCAAAGATATTCAGCAATCTGTAAATACCATCCATGATCCATCCCATAACGGTCGCAAGCTGACCAATGATAGGAGTGCTGCTCTTTGTCGCTAAAATCATTTCCAAGTTCATTTCCTCCTAGAATCCATAAATGACAGGAGGTTCCTTCGATCGATCAATATTCAATTTTCAAGTACATTCCTGTCTTTACGGTACAGGGTCATAGCCTCCATGGGAAAAAGGATTACAGCGAAGTATCCTCCATACCGCAAGAAGACCACCCTTTAATGCACCATATTTTTCGATTGCTTCTAAACCATATTGAGAACATGTGGGAATATAAGGACATTTTGTTCTCTTCATCGGTGATATATACTTTTGATAGAGTTTAATTATTCTGATCAGAAACTTCTTTATCATTGTTCTTACCTGCTATGCAGTGCTTTCCCGCCAGATGCATCAGCGCACTCTCTATCTCTTGATAGGTTCTGTCCTTTGCCTGTGGGCGTGCAACTACTACAATGTCCAAACTGTTTTCAAATTCCGCTTCATTCAACCGATAACTTTCTCTTATCAATCTGGTGAGTCTGTGGCGAACCACACTATTCCCTACTTTTTTACTTACTGATATTCCCAGACGATTCTTCATGTACTGATTTTTCAGTACGTACATCACCAGATACCGATTACCTTTTGATGTTCCATTTCTGTATACTTTTTGAAAATCTTGATTTTTTTTTAAGGACTCTGATCTTTGCATAGAATCCCCTTTCCTGATCTCTTTTTTAAGAGAAGAAAAGACCACATAATTGCGGTCTTATTCTTAGGCTGATAAATGCTTTCTTCCTTTTAATCTTCTGGCAGCTAATACTTTACGACCACCCTTTGTGCTCATACGAGCTCTGAAACCATGAACTTTTGCTCTAGATCTCTTTTTTGGCTGAAATGTCATTTTCATAGGTAAAGCACCTCCTTTATCTATTATCCATGTTAAATTTTGTAACTTTTTAAGTATGACAGACACCGGATTCTACAGCTCTCCTGCCCGCCAACTTTACTTATTAGAACATCATTTCAATTATATTCATAAAGGGTGGATTCGTCAAGTATTATTTACACAAAGATTTAAATGGTTTTTTATGCCATTGTGGATTACATAATTGGTTTACGTAATATTATCCAAGATCGGAAGAGCGTCGTGTAGGGAAAGAGTGT
>OOBI01001286.1_pt1 | contig 13960 bp, 16 predicted proteins | sample 1671081 | NCBI WGS metagenome assembly OOBI01 (sample SAMN06348120, study PRJEB24527) | human gut metagenome | biome: human gut; feature: ankylosing spondylitis patient; material: feces | host: Homo sapiens | place: China | collected 2015-10 | reverse complement strand
TTTCTAATCATATAACCATCTGGTTAAATCGGAACATTCATTCAGAATGTCTGTAGAAATTTCCAATTTGAAAGAACAAAATATAAGAGCATAAATATAAGAATATAAAAAAATCAAAAAACATCAAAGCTTTTTTGTCTGTAAGGAGATTTGCGCCTGTGCCAAATATCAGAATGTTACATATCTGCTATTTTGTTTCTGCTGTTATCATATATCACAAATATGTATTCTGTGAATACATAAATACAGAAAGGCAGAAAAAGTGTATGAGCAAAGAAAAAGAACCATCCCCGCTTGGGCGTGAACTGGAAACCTATCAAACAGAAGGAATTCCGCTGTGGCTGAACGGAAAACCAAGTACACCGGAAGAAATCGTGCATGCCTGCATGATTGAAGAAGAAGGTACTTATATGCGGGATTATGTGCAGAATGAAAGGGGGAAAGTGGAACGGCTTGAATTTGATTTGATAAAATTAAAAAAAGAAGAAACATAAAAATAAAATGCTATAGGTCCCCGCTTAGGCATAAAAGAAAGGCTGCTGCTTTCATGAATAAAAATTCGGAAAGTAGCAGTCTTTTTGAGTTTCTCTGAATCTTAAAAAAACATAAATTGTCGAAGAAAGATAATGACGGAAGCGAAAAGTATGTTATAATGAAAAAGAATTTGAAGATAAGGAGCGCAAAATGAGTGGAAAAAAAAGAAAAGAAATGGTTCCTGTCATTGTTGTGATTTTATTGATTGTACTGGTTGGATGTGTGGGTGCTCTAACCGCAGTTATCAAAAGAATGACGCCGTCGGATGAGAGGATGGACGTTCGCACTTATTATGGGCTGACTTCGGATGACGATGTCGCTCTGGTTTTGCAAAACACAGTCAGTGATAGAAAAGCGAAAATGATAGACGGACATATTTATCTGGATTATGATACAGTATCCGATGTTTTAGGTGGACGTTTCTACTGGGATGAAGCAAATCAAAAGATGCTTTATTCAACACCGTCAGAAGTGATTTCAATTTCACCGGACAGTAATACTTATACTGCCGGAGGAAAAGAAAAGACAGAAGAATATCCGATTATCTGTGAAAAAGAGGATACCGTATATCTGGCATTGGAATTTATCGAACAATATATGCAGATTATGGTGACAAAGAGTGAGAATCCGGATAAAGTGATTATTTCTTATAAATTTGGAACACAAAAAACGGTAACAGTAACAGAGGATACGGTAGTTCGTTATCGCGGTGGAATTAAAAGTGAAATTCTAACCGATGTCAAGAAAAAGGACAAATTGGTGCTGCTGGAGACACTGGATGAATGGTCAAGAGTTGCAACGGAAGATGGATTTGACGGTTATATCAAAAATGACAGTATTTCAGATGCAAAGGAAGAGAAAACCGAGTATCAGGGCGAATTTAATGAAACTTATACAAGTCTGACCAGAGATTATAAAATTAATTTAGCCTGGCATCAGGTAACTTCCGAAGATGCAAATAAGGCATTATCAGAAGTACTTTCCGGAACAAAGGGAATTAATGTGCTTTCCCCTACCTGGTTTTCTGTGACCGGAACAGATGGAGCAATTTCTTCGCTTGCAAGTGCAGATTATGTAAAGACTGCGCATGAAGCCGGAATGGAAGTCTGGGGACTGGTAGACAATTTTAATTCGAGTGTCAGTACACTTGCAACGCTTTCGAATACCGCTTCAAGAAATCATCTGGTAGAGATGCTTCTCTCAGAAGCAAAACGGGTTGGAATGGATGGAATTAATGTGGACTTTGAGTCTATGACAAAAGAGGAAGCCCCTCATTTTATTCAGTTTATCCGTGAACTTTCCATCGGATGCAGGAAGAACAGTCTTGTGTTATCTGTGGATGATCCGGTGCCGGAATTTACAACTTACTATAATCGTAAAGAGCAGGGGATTGTAGCAGATTATGTGATTATTATGGGATATGATGAACATACGGAAGGCTCAGAAAAAGCCGGTTCGGTGGCATCTCTTCCATTTGTGGAAAAAGGAATTACGCAGACTTTAAAAGAAGTTCCTGCAAATAAAGTAATTAATGGAATGCCATTTTACACCAGAATGTGGTATACTGATACTACTGGCAGTGTGACGAGTGAAATTCTTGGAATGAGTCAGGCTGGACAGTCAGTAGAAAATATGGGAATGACCTCTGCCTGGGATGAAAAAACTTCACAGAACTATGCAGAACTGGAAACAGGAAGCGGAAAATACCAGATGTGGCTGGAAGATGAACAGTCTCTGGAAGAAAAGCTGAAGTTATTTCAAAAATATGAGCTGGCAGGAGTGGCGGAATGGAAACTGGGACTGGAGCGTAACAGCGTATGGGATTTGATTGAGCAGTACCTTAAGTAGAAAATCCGTAAAATGTAATGAAAATTATTTTGCAAAAATAGAAAGGAAGACAGTGATATGGCAGAAGAAATGTTTAAAACAACATTAATGGGTGGATTTGATAAGGATGACGTACAGGAAAAAGTACAGAAGATGAAAGATGAAACAGCTCAGCAGCAGCTTGCCTTCAAAAAAGAGATTGAAGAAAAAGAACAAAGAATTGCTGAACTGCAGAAAAGACTGGAATTAAAAGAAGCCAATCAGGAACGTCTGGAAAGAGATATTCAGGAAAAATACCAGAAATATGTAGATAATTATGAAACCATCGGAAGAGTTGCGTTGGAAGCACAGTTAAGAGCGGACAAAATGATTGAAGAAACACAGGAAAAATGCGACAAGATGGTTGCCGATGCAGAAGCGGAAGCAAAGCAGAAAATTGCCGATGCAGAGTTAGAAATTGATGGCAAACTCTTAGATGGAAAGAAAAAGTACCTGGCATTACAGGAAGAGATGAGCCAGATTGTAGATTTGATCAACAGTGCACAGAAGCATTTCGCAGATTCCTATAGCGAAGTACATAAAATCATTGATGCAATGCCGACTTCTTTTGCTGAAATGGAAGGTGTGGAAAGTGAACTTCTGCCGGAAACAGAGAAAGAAGGGGCAGAAGTAGAGGCAGAGGCAGAAGTAGAAACAGAAACTGAGCTTGAAACAGAAGCGGAAGCAGAGACTGAAGATGCAGAAACAGAAGAAACACAGGAAATCGAACCGTTAGATGAAGAAGACGAAGACTTGGATGCACTCGATGATTTAGATGAAAATTTAGATGACTTGGAGCTGACTCCGCTTGAAGAGGAGGAAGAGGAAGAAGAAGAAAACAGCGAGGCATTGGATGAAGATGAAAAGATTGCGCTTCAGATTTCAAAACTCTTAAATCAGGAAGACCAGTACATGATGGAAAATGAAGAAGAATAATTTTTTAGAAGTTCTGAATCATTTCGATTGAGAAAATAAAAATCCTTTAAAGCATATACTTAACAGAGTATACTTTAAAGGATTTTTTATTTATGAAAAAGCATATCGCACAGACTGTTATGGCATTGCTTCTTCTGGTTTCTGTCTTTTTTCTTTCAAAAGAAGGGGCACAGCTGGCAAATGGAACACCTAAAGAAAGCAAGGGAGTAATTGTTGTAGACAGCGGGCATGGCGGAATAGACCCGGGAGTGATTGGACAAAATGAATTAAAAGAAAAAGAGATTAATCTTGCAATTGCGAAAAAGCTGGAACGTTTGTTAAAGGCAGCTGGATATGACGTGATTATGACAAGGAAAAAAGACGAAGGACTGTATGAAGAAAACAGTCCAAACAAAAAAGTGCAGGATATGCAGAAAAGATGTGAGATAATTAAAGAAAATCACCCTCTTTTAACAGTCAGCATTCATCAGAACAGTTATCCGGATGAACAGGTCTGTGGACCGCAGGTGTTTTATTATGAAAGTTCAGCAGAGGGGAAGAAGCTTGCAATATGTATTCAAGAAGCATTGAATGAAAAATTAAAGATTGAGCATCCAAGGGTAGAGAAGTCCAATCGTACTTATTATCTTTTAAAAAGAAGCGAGGGGATCTTAAATATTGTGGAATGTGGTTTCTTAAGCAATAAAAAAGAAGCGGGGCTATTAGTGCAGGATGAGTATCAAGAAAGAGTGGCGAAGGCAGTTGAAAAAGGAATTTTAAAATATCTGGAAGATTAACCGCTTTTATGATATGATAAAGATGTATGTGAAGATAGAAAGAGAGTGTAATTGTGATTACAAAAATAGTAAAAGTAGATAAAGAACATCCGGATGAAGCGGCAATAAAAGAAGCTGGAGAAATCTTGAAAAACGGTGGGCTTGTGGCATTTCCGACAGAGACAGTATATGGTTTGGGTGGAGATGGATTAAATGCTCGTTCTTCAGAAAAAATATATCAGGCAAAAGGCCGTCCATCGGATAATCCGCTGATTATTCATATTGCCCAATTGGAAGACTTGGATAAGATTGCAGAGGATGTTCCGGACGGCGCAAAAAAACTGGCAGAAAAATATTGGCCCGGACCTCTTACGATGATTTTTAAGAAAAAAGACATTGTTCCGATTGAGACAACAGGAGGTCTTGAAAGTGTGGCAGTGCGTATGCCGTCTCATAAGGTGGCAAGAGCGCTAATATGCTATGGCGGAAAATATGTGGCAGCTCCGAGTGCAAATACTTCAGGACGTCCAAGTCCAACACTTGCAGAGCATGTAATAGAGGACTTGAATGGCAAAGTAGATATGATTTTAGATGGCGGTGAAGTTGGAATTGGTCTGGAATCAACGATTGTAGATTTTACAGAGAAAATTCCGGTTATTTTAAGACCAGGCTATATCAATCAGAAGATGATTGCAGAGGTAATCGGAGAAGTGCGAATGGATAAAGGGCTTTTGATTACCGATGCCTCTGTGAGACCGAAAGCACCGGGAATGAAGTATCGTCATTATGCCCCGAGAGCGGAGTTGACCATTATTGAAGGAGAAACAGAAGCAGTTGTAGCGGCAATTAATGAGAAATGCCGTAAAGCAGAAGCCGAAGGTCTTCGCGTTGGTGTTATCGGAACAGATGAGACAAAAATGCTTTATCATGCATCTGTTGTAAAAAGCATCGGAAGCAGACAGGATGAAGAAAGCATCGGTCTGCATTTATTTAGAATATTAAGAGAGTTTGACAGTGAAAATGTCAATTTGATTTTTTCGGAATCGTTTGATACACCGAATATGGGTCAGGCAATCATGAACCGTTTGTTAAAGGCAGCGGGACATCATGTAATAAAAGTATAAAAAACAGGAGGAAAACTTATGATAGCATTAGGGTGCGACCATGGGGGATTTGAATTAAAACAGGAGATTATTGCTTACTTAAAAGCACGTAAAATCGAGTATAAAGATTTTGGATGTTACGATAATAAATCTGTGGATTATCCGGTTTATGCAAAATTAGTAGGAAAAGCAATTCAGTCTGGAGAGTGTGAAAAAGGAATCTTAATCTGTGGAACGGGAATTGGTATTTCGATTGCAGCAAACAAGATGAAAGGAATCCGTGCCGCAGTTTGTACAGACTGCTTCTGTGCTGAGGCAACAAGACTTCATAATGATTCTAACGTACTTGCACTTGGAGGCAGAGTCGTAGGACCTGGTCTTGCAATCAAAATCGTAGATACTTTTTTAAATACAGAATTTTCAGGCGAAGAAAGACATCAGAGAAGAATCAACCAGATTGAAGATTAAAAATTAAAAAAATTGAATTCAGGAAAATTAAGACAGCAGGCTTAAAAATTTTGCAAAGAAAACAGGAGATAAGAAAATGGCGAAAATTAAAATTATGGAACATCCGTTAATTCAGCACAAAATTGGTATCATCAGAAGAAAAGAGACAAGTTCAAAAGAGTTTCGTGAACTGGTTAGTGAAATTGCAATGTTTATGGCTTATGAGGCAACCAGAGACTTAAAATTAACGGACATTGAAATTGAAACACCTCTTCAGAAAACAGTAGTAAAAGAGCTGGCAGGAAAAAAACTTGCGGTTGTTCCGATTTTAAGAGCCGGTCTTGGAATGGTAGAAGGTATGCTTGCTATGGTTCCGGCTGCAAAAGTAGGACACATTGGTCTGTACCGTGACCCGGAGACTTTAAAACCGGTGGAATATTACTGTAAACTTCCGGCAGACTGTGAAGAAAGAGAAGTATTTGTAACAGACCCGATGCTTGCAACCGGTGGTTCTGCGATTGCTGCGATTACGATGTTAAAAGAAAAAGGAGTAAACAACATCCGTTTCCTTTGTCTGCTTGCTGCACCGGAAGGATTAAAAGCACTAAGCGAAGCACATCCGGATGTTGATATCTATGTAGGTGCATTAGATGAATGTCTCAATGAACATGGTTATATTGTACCGGGACTTGGTGACGCAGGAGACCGCATTTTCGGTACGAAATAAAAAAACATACTTTCGAAGTTTCAGACACGAAAATAGTTACAGTGAAGATTCTGAGAATAAATAAAGGCAGAGGAAAGTAATGACGGGGAAGAGAAAAGATTATATATCCTGGGATGAGTATTTTATGGGAGTTGCAAAGCTTTCCGGAATGCGCTCCAAAGATCCGAATTCTCAGGTGGGAGCATGTATTGTAAGTTCAGATAATAAAATATTATCTATGGGATATAATGGATTTCCAAGTGGATGTTCTGATGATGAATTTCCATGGGAAAGAGAAGGCGAGCCTTACAATACCAAATATCTGTATGTAACGCACAGTGAACTCAATGCGATTTTAAATTACAGAGGCGGTTCTTTGGAGGGCGCAAAATTGTATGTTTCCCTGTTTCCCTGTAATGAATGTGCAAAGGCAATCATTCAGGCGGGAATCAAGACAATTGTTTATGACAGCGATAAATACAGTGATACACCGGCAGTAAAAGCATCGAAACGAATGTTAGATGCAGCCGGAGTCCGTTATTATCAATATACACATACAGGCAGAAAAATCAGCTTTGATGTTTAAAAGAAAATCAGCAAAAATTTTCCCCCTTCTATAGTTGGTGAGAAAAACTGTATTTTCTATGAAAGAGAGAGTTTTGAGATAACGGCTAAAAGGAGAAACAGAAAAAATGAAAATAAATGTTCCGAAAGAAGTTCAAGAAATCATTTCCGTCTTGCAGGAACATGGGCATGATGCTTATGCGGTAGGGGGCTGTGTCAGGGACAGTCTCCTTGGCAGAGCACCGGCAGACTGGGATATTACAACATCAGCAAAACCGATGGAAGTAAAGCACCTTTTTCGTCGTACCGTTGATACTGGAATCCAGCATGGAACGGTAACTGTTATGTTTGGCAAAGAAGGATTTGAAGTAACAACTTACCGTATTGATGGAGAGTATGAGGATGGACGTCATCCAAAAGAAGTAACTTTTACCGGAGAGGTAAGAGAAGATTTACGTCGAAGAGATTTTACCATTAATGCGATGGCGTACAATGACAAAGAAGGACTGCTTGATTTATTTGGAGGGATTGATGATCTGAATAAGAAAGTTATTCGGTGTGTGGGAAATCCGGAAGAACGTTTTACAGAGGATGCCCTTCGGATTATGCGTGCCGTGCGTTTTGCCGGTCAGCTTGGTTTTTCAATTGAAGAAAAAACAAAACAGGCAGCATCGAAACTTTCAGGTAATCTTGAGAAAATCAGTGCAGAACGAATCGAGACAGAAATTCGAAAACTTTTGTTATCAAATCATCCGGAACTTTTAAGAACAGCTTATGAACTTGGAATTACAGAAGTAGTACTTCCGGAATTTGATGCCATAATGCAGACCGAACAAAATACACCACATCATTTTACCAATGTGGGAGAACACACATTAAAGGCTTTGGAACTCATTCCGGCAAATAAGGTTTTGCGTTATACCATGCTGCTTCATGATATGGGGAAACCGAAAATGAAAACTACCGATGAAAATGGAAGAGATCATTTTAAAGGACATGGGGAAGAAAGCGAGAGAATCGCAAATGAAGTGCTGCATCGGCTAAAAATGGATAATGACACGATAAAGAAAGTGACCAAACTGGTAAAATGGCATGATGTGAGAACCCAGCCGACACCAAAAGCAGTAAGAAAAGCCATGAATAAACTGGGAGAAGAATTGTATCCTCTGCTTCTACAGGTACAGTATGCCGATACAATGGCGCAGAGTACCTATCAAAGAGAGGAAAAACTGGAACGGATTCATAAAGTAAAAGTAATTTATGAACAGATTATTGAAGAGAAACAGTGTTTCTCTATTCGTAATCTTGCAGTGAATGGAAAAGATTTGATTGCAATTGGAGTAACGCAGGGAAAACAGATAGGAGAAATCTTAAATATACTTTTAGAAGATGTTTTAGAAGAACCGTCTCATAATACAAAAGAATATTTACTTGAACTGGCGAAAAATAAAATCGGACAGGAAGCATGATGCCCATGTTTTCTGTCTGTTTTTTGGTTTCCGTTTCTTTCGTATTCTTTCTTATACTAGTCCTCAAAAAAACTGCATACAATAAAAAGACAGATTAATGTATGAGTGAGTTCTTTTGGTTTTTAGAAAGAGTCCTATCGTATGTATGGAAAATAAGGGGGAGGAAAAAAGGAGTGCATGACAGGGGGATTAGCATTTTAGAAAAGTATGATTTAGAAGCATCGGCTGCAAGCAGAGGTCGTGGTGCTTTAATTTGCCAGACCGGGCAGGGGCTTGTTTTAATCAGAGAGTATTACGGTTCAATAAGAAAATTAGAATATCAGGCGAAACTACTTGAAAAAATTTCAGGTCAAAAAGAAATTCATGTAGATACACTAAAACGAAATAAAGAAGAAAACTATATTACAGTTGATAAAGAAAATATTCCATATCTGGTAAAGAACTGGTACGATGGAAAAGAATGTGATACACAGTCCCGCAAGGATATCATGCGCAGTGTAAAAGCACTTGCCAGCTTACATAAAACAATGCAGATGCCGGTCTGGGAGCATTATGTGAGGGAATCTCTTTTGAGTGAATATGAACGCCACAATCGGGAATTGAGAAAAATTAAAAAGTTTATATTTCAAAAACATCAGAAAAATGAATTTGAACGCTGTTATCTGGAACATGCAGACCGTTATCTTTGCTGTGCAGAAGAGGCTTTTAAGCGTATCAGTCAATCTTCTTATGACAGACTGCGTACCGTAAGCCTGGAAAGAGGCTGTGTCTGCCATGGAGCGTTTCATCAGCATAACATTTTGATGTGGGATTCAGAAACTGCGGTTGTCAACTTTGATAATTGGAATTATGATGTGCAGATGGCAGATTTGTATCAGTTTATGAGAAAGATATTAGAGAAACACGGTTGGGACAAAGAACTGGGAAAAGAGATGATTCAAAGCTATTGCGAGATTCGCCCGCTCATAAAAGAAGAGAGGGAAAATCTTGCCGTCCGATTTGCTTATCCGGAAAAATTCTGGAAACTTGCAAATTATTATTATACGCACAATAAAGTCTGGATTCCGAAAAAAAATCTGGAAAAACTTAAAAAGCTGATTTCTCAGTACGAAAAGTGGCTTGAATTTGTAGAAAGTATCAACACATTGGAAAAATAAGAGAAAAAGATGTCCGGGGCTTTTTGAATACGCTTGACAAACTATAGGAAACAAGGTATAAATAACAGTATGTTGAGGTTGTATTTTGCAGCTACAGTTAGAATCAACATTGTAAATAAGATTATTTATTTTAGGAGGAAATATTCATGAACAGAACAGAATTAGTTGCAGCTATGGCAGCAGAAACTCAGTTATCAAAAAAAGATGCAGAAGCAGCTTTAAAAGCATTTATCGATGTAGTATCTGCTGAATTAAAGAAAGGTGAAAAAGTTCAGTTAGTTGGTTTTGGTACTTTCGAAGTAGCTGAAAGAGCAGCAAGAGAAGGAAGAAATCCTCAGACTGGTGAAACTATGACAATCGCAGCTTCTAAAAATCCAAAATTTAAAGCTGGTAAAGCATTAAAAGATATGGTAAACGCATAAAAAATGAGATTAGACAAATATTTAAAAGTCTCCCGTCTGATTAAGCGCAGAACTGTTGCAAATGAAGCCTGTGATGCGGGACGTGTTCTGATTAATGACAAACCGGCAAAGGCATCTGCGCAGGTAAAAGCAGGAGATATTCTGGAAATCCAGTTCGGAAGCAAGAATGTTCGAGTGGAAGTGCTGGATGTGCAGGAAACGGTGAAAAAAGAAGCAGCAAGCGAGCTGTTCCGTTACCTTTAAAATTTGTGTATATTAGAGAAAAATCCCCCATATAATCTTTTTAAGAGAGTTGGGGGATTTTTTATTTTGGAAGAAAAAGTGGTGGAAAGAAGAGCACATAAACTGGAACTTCGTGCAAGAAATAAGGGGAGTATAACCGGAGTCAGTGATGTGCTCTGTTTTGATGAAGAAGAGATTCGTTTGGTGACAGAATTGGGTATTTTAAGTGTAAAGGGAAAAGAACTGCATGTGACACGGCTTGATTTGGAAAAACAAGAGGTAGACATTGCAGGGAAAGTAGACAGCCTTATTTACGACCGGGCAAGGGGAGAAAGTGTGCAGGGAAAAGAAGGAATGATAAAGAGGTTTTTTAAATAAAGATGAGCAAATATATGGAACAGGAATTTTTGCTTCTTCTGAAACTTTTCCTGACGGGGATTTTCCTTGGTCTGCTTTATGACTGCCTTAGAATCTGGCGCAGTGTGATGACGAACAGCCGTTTCTGGATTGATTTACAGGATTTAATTTATTGGAGTAGTGCGGGGCTTTTTGTTTTTTATGTTATATATATGGAAAATAATGGTCAGATACGTGTTTATGCGCTGGCTGGAATGGCAGCAGGAGCTCTTTTCTATTATGCGACAATAAGCAGATGGATTGTGAGACTGTTTGGATTTTTATTGTTGAAAATCGTAACTTTATTTGGAATCTTGCTGACTCCTCTACACAGGGGAAGAAAAAGGTTGAAATTATGGATTAAAAGAGTTAAACTTTTTTTGTATGAACAAAAGTCGATACAAAAAGTCAGGAAGAATCAGAATGAGAAAGAAAGAAAATCAAAAATTCAGTCGGAAACGAAGAGAAAAATTAAAGAAAGATGAAAATAGACAGCCGGAAAGCAAAACGGCGATGATTAGTGTGATTTTAGTTGCTTCTGCACTTTCGATTTCTTTAATGGCAAGAAGTTATGCATTAGAAGAAAAAATAGGTGACTATAAAAGCCAGAGAAAAGAAGTCAAGGCACAGATATCAGCAGAGGAGCAGCGCACAAAAGAGATTGAAGCATTAAAAGAATATATGCAGAGTGATGAATATGCAAAACAGGTAGCAAGAGAAAAACTTGGACTGGTGGAAGGAGATGAAATTATTTTTAAAGAAAAGTGATAATTTTGTCTAAAATTTTTTGAAAACCAGAACATGTTTTTGACAAAGTTTAAAAGAAAAAACATCTATAATACTCTTTGGACAGGAGTGGCTGTTTAGGGAGGGATATAAGATGCAGGAATGGATGATTGCCATGTTCATAGTCAGTATCCTGTTAATACTGAGGGACATGGCAAAAACTGTTTTTTCAGATATGAGAAAAAGTGCGGCAACTGTAATTTATGAAGAGCATCCGCAAAAAGAGAGAATGAGACGTTATGCCGCTGCATTTCAAAAGCTTGCGGATAGTTTTTATGGACTTCCTTATCGAAAAGACTATATCAGCAATGGAGAGCTGGAAGACATGATTCGACAGCTTCGGGATGGTCCTTGCAGAAGTTGTACGGCGGGAAAACTCTGTTGGGAAGAACATCCTTTGCAGACGTATCAGATTTTATATCATCTGCTTCGTTTGATGGAAAAACAGGATGTACAGAAAATCATGTCGGCAAGAGCGAATTTAACAGAGTTTTGTATCAATCAGGGGAAAATGACGGAACAGATGCAGAGGCTGATGGAACGACAGAAGCAAATCCTGATTTGGAATAATAAACTGCTGGAAAATCGGATGGCGGTTGCAGAACAGTTGGGAGAGATGGCACAGCTTATGAATACGCTGTCGAATGAACTCTTTGATATTATCCCTGTAGATGCCGTGTTTCAGGAAGAGTTAAAACGTCGTTTAAAGAAAAAACATATTTTGGCAGGAAATATCTGGATGTTAGAACAGCCAGACGAGAAAATCCAGTATTTCTGTGAATTATATACGAAAGGAAAACGCTGTATTTCGGCAGCAGAAGCAGGACAGGTGCTTTCAAAAATGTGTGGTTGTCAGATGACACCCCGAATAGAGGGCAAGATGTTTCTGACAAAAGAAAAGATGACTGTGCGATTTGTAGAGGATGTAAATTTTCGGATTTTATATGGAGCTGCAAAGGTAACAAAAGACAGAGAAACAATTTCCGGTGATAATTATATGTGCACGGCAGAAGATAATGGTCAGTTTTTTATGTGTCTTTCGGATGGAATGGGTTCTGGACTCGAGGCTTGTAAAGAAAGCGAACATGTGGTAGATTTATTGGAACAGCTGGTGGAGTCTGGATTTTCAGGGGAAAGTGCGGCAAAATTAGTGAATTCTGTTTTAAATCTTCAGATGCGGGGCGGTAAATTTTCAACCGTTGATGTGTCAATCATTGATTTATATACGGGAATGTGCCATTTCTTAAAGGCTGGTGCAGCAACGACATTTATCAAGCGTGACCAGTGGGTTGAGAGTATTTCATCGGAGAGTATGGCACTGGGGCTGGTATTTCCGGCAGATTACGAGTCACTGACAAAAAAGTTGTATAATGGTGATTTTCTAATTATGGTGACGGATGGAGTTTTAGATGCACTTCCGGAGGAGCGGGCCGAGGAGACTTTAAAGGAAATTATTTTACAGACTCATGCGAAAGCACCTCAGGAATTAGGAAGAGGAATTTTACAGAAAGTGCTGGCACTTTGTGAATATAAGGCAGCAGATGATATGACTGTGCTGGCAGCAGGCGTATGGAAAAAATAAAGATTGGAAAACAGATGAAATGAAAAAGGTATTTTCCTATATCGAACAATATCAGATGATAAAACCGGATGACAGGGTGATTGTGGGGCTTTCAGGAGGCGTAGACTCAGTAGGGCTTCTGCTTTTATTAAAAGAATATCAGACAGAATGTCAAAAGAAATCTCCGGAAAAAAATTCTTTTTTGCTTGAGGCAGTCCATGTCAATCATCAGATTCGAGGTGAAGAAGCAAACAGGGACGAAACATTTGCAAAAGACTTGTGTGAGTCACTTGGTGTTTCCTGTTCCTGTTATTCCTATCCGGTTTTAGAACTGGCAAAAAAGCAACATTTAACGGAAGAAGAAGCAGGGCGGATGGTCAGACATCGGGCGTTTGAGACGCAGGCGAAAAAGGCGAAAGAGACCGTTAAAATCGCACTTGCACATCACAGAGATGATTTGGCGGAAACAATGATTCATAATCTGGTACGGGGAACAGGAATCGGTGGAATGGCGGGAATCCATCCGGTTACAGAGATTAATGGGATTTCTTATATTCGTCCGCTCCTTTGTGTGGAAAAAGAAGAAATTAAAGAATGGCTGGAAAATAAAAATCAGCTTTGGGTAGAAGACAGTACCAACAAGGAAGCTTCTTATACAAGAAATAAAATCCGTCAGAATATTCTTCCACAGTTGAAAGAACTGAATGAAAAAGCAGTCCTGCATCTGGCAAATGCAGCAGAAACTTTTCTTATGGCAGAGGAATATATTGGCAGAAATGCGGATATGATGTATAACAGATATGTAATCTGTAAAAAGGACAGAACAATCATAAAACAGGGATTATTTCAGGAAGATAGATTAATGCAGTCTTATGTGATTCAAAGAGCGGTTTCTGAGACAGCAGGTAAAAAGAAGGATATCGGAATGTTACATGTCAAGCTGATACAGGAGCTTGAAAAGAAGCAAAGCGGGAGCCGAATTTCTCTGATTTACGGGATTACAGTCTGGCAGAATTATGGGGATATCTGTCTGATA
>OOBI01001278.1_pt1 | contig 14069 bp, 17 predicted proteins | sample 1671081 | NCBI WGS metagenome assembly OOBI01 (sample SAMN06348120, study PRJEB24527) | human gut metagenome | biome: human gut; feature: ankylosing spondylitis patient; material: feces | host: Homo sapiens | place: China | collected 2015-10 | reverse complement strand
GTCGCTCACTTATATAGTATTTCATTTGATTTGTCATGCTTATATCAAACCGATTTAACGACACAAGCAAGCTATTATAAAGCTTTGGAAGAAATGGGAGCTCATTCCCCGAATGATACTCGTAGGGCTTTAGGAAAACCGCCCGTTGAAGGAGGCGACAAAGTGTTTATCTCCTGCAACGTTCAACCAATCGAGGCGGCTAGTCAAAAAGTAGAGCTACCCAAAAACGAAGAAACAAACATATAGTAAAATGATATTTGCAAAATATGGAAATACGAAGTTATACAGAGTTAGGTGCTCCTAAAGTTGGAGATGGAAGAATAATCGAAGGTTATGCGGTTGTATTCGGACAAGAAAGCCGTGTATTGTACGACAGGGAAAAACAACGCGCTTTTGTTGAGGTGATCGAAAAGGGAGCTATAACGGAAGAGTTATTGCGTAGTTGTGATGTTAAAGCTCTGTTAGATCATAATAAACAGAGATTGTTAGCTCGTTCTAATCGTGGTGCGGGAACTTTGTCGCTTGAACTTGACGACTACGGATTAAAATACAGGTTTGAGGCTCCTAGTACTCCCGATGGAGATTTCGCCGTAGAAATGATTAAACGCGGTGATATTTTCGGTTCGTCTTTTGCGTATGCTTTAAATGAAAAGGATAAAACAAAAGTTTCCTATTCAATGAAAGACGGGTTGTTGCTTCGTACTGTACACATGATTGATCGGATTTCCGATATATCTCCCGTTGTTGATCCTGCTTTTTATGGTACAGATGTAACGGTGCGGAGTATGGACGATACGATAGCGGAGTTGTCCGGCGAGAATAAAGACTATCTAAATGAAATTAATAATTTACGCAAATCAATTTAAAACATGAGAAAAGAATTTGAAACTATTGCTCAATACAAAGAGCAGATGCGCGCTATGTTGGATAAAGCAGAAGCGGAAAAAAGAGCACTCGACGCAAGCGAGAAAGAGCAGTTCGAGCAGTTAAAAACAAAGAAAGAACTTTTGGAAATGAAAGTCGAACGCCGTGCGCTTGAAGATATTAACGCGGGACTGGTGTCAGACCGTCGCGTGTTGTTTTCACAGGCTGTTTTTGACGTCGTTAATCATCGCTCTTTGGAAGAATACAACGGAGTAGTATCGGAAGGCGGTATTAAAGTTGTAGAACGTGCGGTGACTGTTACAGATACAACCGATGCGGCTAGCATGGTTCCTGTTACAATCGGTGAAATCATTGAACCGTTAGAAAAAGGCTTGATTATTGATAAACTAGGTATCAAGATGCAAAGCGGGCTTGTAGGTGACCTTGTTTTCCCAACATTGGCGGCTGTTGAAGCAATAATTCAGGGTGAAAACGTTGCGGTTACCGATACCGAATTGAATATCGACAAAATCAAGGCTTCACCCAAACGTGTATCTATTTCTATCCCGGTGTCTAAGCGTGCGATCAACCAAACGAACTACTCTTTGCAGGACGTAGTTTTAAAACAAATTTCGCTTGGTGTTGCCCGTACTTTGAACAAATGGATGTTTTCGGGGGCTGCGTTGTCTGGTGCAAGTAACGGCGTGTTTGTAAAGGCAAAACCAGATGTTGAATATACAAACGCGTTGACATTTGCGGATATTGTTTCGCTTGAATCTACCGTAATGGATGCGGGCGTAGATGTAACCGACGGTACAGCTGCCTATGTTTGCACTCCAAAGGTGTATGGTGCTTTGAAATCCACTCCCAAAGCGGCGGGGGCTGCTGAAATGATCTGCCAAAATGGTATGGTGAACGGTTATCCGGTTCTTGTTACTAACTACATGGACGCCGATTCTATCGGATTCGGTGTATTCTCCAACGCTGCTATCGGTCAGTTCGGCGATATGGATTTAGTTATAGACCCGTATACCGGAGCGAAAAGTAATGTCGTAAACTTTGTGTTGAATACTGATTATGATATTGTTGTAGCTCGCCCGGAAGCCTTTGCCATCGCAAAGAAAAAAGCTTCTGCCTAATCCTATAACCTATCATTCATTAAAGGGCTGGGGCTTCGGCTCTAGCCCTTTCTAATTTATACAATATGGCACAATACGTAACACTCGAAGAACTCAAACAGCATTTAAACGTTGACTTCGACACGGATGACGCGTATATAACCGGGCTTATCGAACCCGTTCAACTTCTTATCGAATCGTATCTAAATAATCCGCTAGATACCTACGTTAAGGACGCAAAAATAGATCGGCGTATCTGGCACGCGATCCGCATCCTTATAGCGAATTACTACGCAAACCGCGAATCGGTAACATTTGCCACTCCGCAAGTTATTCCGGGGCACATAGAACTATTACTGCAACCTTTAAAACGATATACGTAATGCAAGCAGGATTATTAAACGAAATGATCGCTTTTTACCGTAGCGAGTCAAAGCGCGATAATCTGGGCGGTACGTCTGAAAGTTGGGTGAAAGTATTCGATAAACGCGCATACATTCGCTTTAAGTCGGGTGCACGTAAAGAAGCGAACGGCGAGATATATAATACGACCGTTAATACGATAATGATTCGCATCTGTAAAGAGATCAACGCTAAAATGAGGATCGAATACGACGGGCAGAAATACAAGATTCTATCTATCAATCACGACCGGAAGCAACAAGCAACGGTTATAGAAGCGGAGGTAATCAATGAGTAACGACAATTACACCGGGCGCAACTTGTATCGCGTCGAAGTGGATGCAACGCGAGTAAACGAACTACTTAAACGGTTGAACGATAAAGAAGCAAAGAAGGCAATTTCCTCCGCTCTTAGAAAGTCGATTCTTATCATTCGTAAACAGGCACAGGAAAATCTAGTTTCCGCTGTTACTGATGCAGAATTTAGCAGTTCTAAGAATGGCGTATCGTTCAAACCGTTAAAGAACGAAATAAACGTAGCAGTTTATCGCAATGCTTCCGGTGCACGGGTTGACTTGATCGACCGCCGCAAAAAGGGATCACGCGCCTATATGCTGAAATGGTTCGAATCAGGAACAAAAGAACGAGCTACCAAAAAAGGAGCGAATAGGGGTATTATAAATGCTTCCCACTTCTTCTCTAATGCGGTCAAATCGAAGCAGAAAGAAGCAGAGAGCTCACTAGAGAAAAATATAATTGATTCTATAATGAAAGTAGCAAATAAAAAGAAATGAGTTTATCAATAGGCGCACACGTATATAAGAAATTAAGCGACTCTACAGAGTTGGCAAAATTGGTTTCTGATAAAATATATGCGATTTCGACCAAAACGGAAACATCTTTTCCGTTTGTGATCTACAAACGCAACTCCTTAACGCCGGAATATACGAAAGATAGGTACGGCACGGGTGACACTGTTTCGGTTGAGATCGTTGTCGCCAGTGATAACTATTTGAACTCTGTTACAATCGCGGAAGAGGTACGTAAATCACTCGAAAACAAACGAGGAAGTTATGATAACTTCGATGTGATCGATTCTAAACTAATTAGCGCGAATGAGGATTTTATAGAAGATACTTTTATTCAAAGCCTCGTATTCTCATTTAAAACTGAATAATTAACTAAAACACGATAAAATTATGAGTAAAGCAAAATCAGTGTTAGGAAAAGACCTAATGTTATTCATCGACGGTAAAGCCATCGCACTTGCCACATCTTGCAAATTGGGGCTTTCGGCTGAAACAATCGACACGCAAAGTAAAGATTCGGGTATCTGGACGGAGAAGGACATCAAGAAACTTTCTTGGAACGCTTCCAGTGAAAACGTATTTAGCGCGGATGCAGATGCGAATAGCTACGATAAACTATTCGCTTTGTTCTTGGCGCATAAACCTGTTGTTTTGAAATTTGGCGTTGTTGGCAATCCTGACGTAAACGAAATGCCCGCCGCCGGATGGACGCTAGCGGAAGGCGCATATACAGGTAGTGCGGTTATCACTTCGCTAGAAGCAAATGCGCCGGATGGAGACAAAGCAACACTATCAATCAGTTTCGAAGGAACCGGACCGCTTGCAAAGGAAGCAGCTAGTAAATAACTTACGGGCGGTGTTTTGCCGCCCTCTAAACGACTTATTCAATGAAAACAATATCACTTAACGGAAAAGATTTTTCTTTGAAATATACGCTTCGTGCGTTCTTTGTGTTCGAATCTATATCCGGCTATCCGTTTCAGTTCGGGAAATTACTAGATGAATACATTTTGTTTTATTCGTTCCTGATCGCTAGTAATAAGGATTCGTTTAATATGAAATTTGACGAGTTTATAGAGTTGTGCGAAAATGATTTGACTCTATTCGAACAATTCAAAGAGTTTATTTTGGATGAAATCAAACTACGTTCGCAATCGGCAGGAAATGACGTAAAAAAAAAGAAGGTGACAACGCGGAAACGAAAGCCGTAAGTATTCGCGAACTCTATTCGCGTGTTGTCGGTGAGGGCGGGATCGCTCCCGATTACTTCCTCGATAAAATGGACTTTATCGAGGTTGAATCGTTTATAGACGGATTGAATCGACGCAATCGGGAAGCGTGGGAACAAACTAGATTGTTAGGTTTCATTATAGCGCAATCTAATAGCACAAAGACGCTAAAGCAAACCGATATACTCCGGTTCCCGTGGGATGAAGAAGAAAAGAAAGATACGAGCGTAACGGACGAAGAGATGCAACGATTACGAGCTAAAGCAAAAGAAGTAGAATCACAATTAAACACGCATAAAGATGTCTGATATAGTAACAAGATTATTGCTTAAAACGAATGACTTTGACGCAAATCTAAATAAGTCGAAGAAGAATGTAAACGCTTTTCAAAGCGACATTTCTAAAATGTCCGGCGTTGCAGTATCGGGAGTTATGAAGTTCGCCGGGGTTCTTGGTATTGCCGTAACTGCCTCGGAGGGTTTCAATAAAGTAATGAATAGCAGTCAGACGCTAGGAGATGAATATGCCCGTACTATGGACGGCTTAAAAGGTGGCGTAGACCAGTTTTTCTACTCTATCGGTAGTGGAGACTGGACGCCGTTCATGAACGGGTTAACCGAAACTATACGTCTAGCACGCGAAGCATACAACGCGATGGATCAATTAGGAAATACAAAGATGTCATTCTCTTATTTTGATGCAAAGAATCAAGCAACCATACAAGAACAAATAACTATCTTAAAAGATAAGGATTCAACGGAAGAGCAAAAGAAAGCAGCTAGGGAACTATTAGACAAGACGCTGAAAGACCAAGAGGAAATCGTAGGACAATATAAACAAAGAAGTCAAAACGCATTACAAGCAATGGTAAAGGCGGCAATAGGACTTGACGGCGTAGATGTTTCGGCAATAGATATAGATAAAGTGTTGAGATTAGATGTATCTTCGGTAGGCGATAAACAAAAGGCACAATTAGCGAAACAGTATAAAGACTTCGTAGATGAATACGATCGTTTAAAAGCCAAATTCACAACTTACGAAACGGTGGGTTCTGGAATGAATGTGCACACGGTTACAACAACAGATACAAATGCATTGAGTAAGGCAATAAGCCCGATGTTATCGAAGTATCAGGATGCAATACAATATAACGCGATTTTAGTAAAGAAGAGTGATGAATGGTTGCAGAATTTAATAAACGTTGCAACGGCAGCAGAGGCGGCGGGACGGAATTTATCTAGTATGACGAAAGCGGCGAACCGCGCTTCACAGTCAGGAATGGGCGGGAAAACGCCAAAGGAAGAACCGAAAGAGGGCTCTATCGCTTGGTATGACACGCAAATCGCAGAGCAAAATAAAAAACTTATTGCTGAAACCGACATGCAAGCGCGTTCCGCCATTCAAGCAACAATTAATGAACTCGAATCAAAGAGGATAAGTTTAAAGTTTGTTGTAGAGCAAGAAACGTTCAAAAGTGCTCATGGTGAAATGAAAGACGGCGCTTTGTCTCTTCCGGTAAAACCAACGTATAAAGATAAAGTTCCTACTCATGGGAAAGAAGGTAAAAACTTAAAGTTGCCGAAATATGATCCACTTTTTAAAAAAGAAGATATAGACATGAATGAAAGGTATGCCGAATCTCTATCTGCAGTTGGTAGTATTATGGGGTCTTTATCTGGAATAACCAATGAAAGTGCGGCGGCGTATCTTCAATGGGGCGCAAATGTTATATCCAGTATTGCGCAAGCTATTCCGGCTATTCAATCGTTAATAACTGCTAAACAGACCGAAGCAGTAGTTAGCGGCGTAGCTTCCGCAGCAGAAACGCCCGTTGTCGGTTGGTTATTGGCGGGAGCCGCCGTTGCTGCCGTCGTCGCTGCAATGGCTAGTATTCCTAAATTCGCAACGGGTGGTATTGTGCCTGGCACATCATTCACAGGCGATAAGGTTCCGGCTTTACTCAATTCAGGCGAGATGATTCTAAACGGATCACAGCAAAGTAATTTGTTTCAAATGCTTAATAGCGGTTTATATGGCTCCTTATCGCAAAAGATTACACCGTCTGCAGAAAATGGAAATCAGCCCGCAAACGTAACGTTTCGCATACATGGAAGAGATTTAGAAGGAGTTTTGAGTAATCATTATAATCAGAAAAGTAAAGTAAGATGAAACTAAGATATTATTCAGAGTTTAAGAGCAGGAAAGACAAGACGTATAGAATTGAAATTCATACGGTCTTTGCAACGTATTCCGAAGAACTCACCCTAACAGATAGCCCGTTTACTGTTGAGTATGAATCGGACACTCTATACAAACCGTTGAAAATGTCTAATTCGGTAACAAGCATATTGACAGATAAGATTTTATCAGACCTATATACAGCCGAAGGGCAAAATATAGAAGTTCGTTTGTATAATAAAACCGATGATGTTTTAGAGTGGTTTGGATATATGAGTCCAAATTTATATTCGAGCGATTATATAACTCCGCTTAATATAGTGGAGATACAGGCAATCGATACTATTTCCGTTTTGGAAAATAAGAAGTACTCTTATATTAATTCTTCCGAGGTCTATTTTAAAAGTTTCAAAGATGTAATAATGCACATTCTTGATATTGCCGATCCCGGAAAGATTCTAAACAAATTGTACTTTCAAAAAACTAATAGAATCTCGAAAGATGTTTCTACTTCTTTGATAGAAGATATTTATATACATGAACGAAATTTCTTTGATGAAGCTAACGAGCCGATGAATAGTAGAGATGTTTTAGAAGAAATCTCTAAATATATTGGTATGACGTTCATTCAGTATCAGGATGCTTATTATATGATCGACTATGATTTTATCAAAAACGACGAGCTTCATTTTTTCGTTTATGATAGAATAAGCGATACATGTGAAAGTATAACAATCCCTTCCGCACTATTGAATGTGCGTAATATTGGCGTATCTGAAAGCGCGGGAAGTATATCGCTTGGTGATGTGTATAATAAAGTATCTGTTGTTGCTAATATGAATCAGATAACCAACTTATGCCCGGAGTTGCTCGACGACGAAAAGGATATAGTAAATCAAAACTCCGATCCCAATAAATATTATATATCTGGTAAGGATATAGACGGAAAGAATTACACCCTTCTTAATTCGTTTTTTAAATCTAATAGTAATTGGGGGTATTTGATACCGAGCTTTTCATTTCTTGATATTCCGGCAGAAGGTGTTGAAGTGACTATCGACAACGTTAATGATATATATTCCGGTGTGGTATGGCAGAAGTACAGCGACTACATAACAGAGGACGGGGAACCGTCTTCTTTAAGTTGGAAAACCTGCGTTTCATTCCTGCAAGCGTATAATATAATTAGTGCTTCTCGAAAGACTCTTTTAACATTGAAAAACGGAGAGTATTCTTTATTCAAAGGAGGATATTTCATAATAAATATCGCTTATAGAATGTCCGGCTCTTTTCTTCCGAACGATATAATAAAAACGTCCGATGAAGTATACTCTAATACAAAATATGGCGCCGGATTTGATAATACGATGGTTCCTTGCAAATTATATATAGATGATTACTATTATGATGGTGAAGTATGGAGAAATCAAAAGTATTATACGGATCGAGTAAATCGAGGCTATTATAAAATCACGCACAACTTAACTTATCGAGGGGCTACATGGTATAGATATAAGGATGCATTTGGAGATTGGAGATTTGTAAGCAAGGGCGAATATGATTCAGCTAGCGGCGAAAAGGCTTCCGGCGGGTTCGCCGATAGCAATAAGGTTTATGCGTATAGGGAAAACGGCGAAGATATTTTTGTCGAAAAATGGTATCACGACGAATGTACGCTTAAAGATGGTTTCTATTTGGTTCATATAAACAAAGAAGGTGATAAAGTTTTCGATGATGAAAAGAGATTAACGAATACTGTTAGTTATAGATTTAATCTGTACGACTCAACGGACGGAGTCGCGATTAAACTTCCAGATGATAAAATACTATGCGGAAAGATACGCTTTGAATTAAGCACTCCGAATCATTTAGGAAAATATCCTATGTATCGAACGGATGGGGGCTGTCATCCTTGTACTGCATTTCATATATCCGATTTCACGTTTAAGTATACTAACAATAGAGTTACATACGATATATTTAATAACGCAGTTGACGACTCCGACGTAGTTTACAGCAACGTGATAAACGACAATAATGTAACAGAAATGGACGACATCGAACTACTAATCAACTCAAACGCAAAAAATATTTCTTCTTACTCAAATTGCGCTACCAAATCAGGGGATAAATTTGATTATTTAAAAACGGTATATAGTCCGTTGCACGATAAAAATGTATTGCCGGAACAAATACTAATAGACAAGTTTTATACACATTATAAAGCTCCTAAATTTAGATACAGCAATAATTTGAATCGTGGCTTTTCGATACTGTCTAGGATTTACGAAAATTCCCTCAAAAGAGAAATGATAGTAGATCAAATGAGTATTGATTACGCAAATGAAAGTTGTAACGTATCATTAATAGAAACATGATAGAAGTAGAAAATAAGAAAGTGCCTCATTCGTTTCGGAATAAGTATTTACGCAATTCCGGTTCGGTAAGTATTAGTACAACAACGCCAACGCCTATAAATGGCGGCGGCGTTGATCTTGATGTATTAAAGATGGACGATGGGCGTACATCATCCGATAACAATGTATTTTCGTCTCTTCGTTCCCTATTTGAAATAAAGTCTCGTATTATTGCTCTGACCGATAATAATACGGCACTGACCGACGATAATACGTTTTCTTCTTTGCGCATAAGGCAGGAACTAGATGCGGCTATCGATGCTTTAAAAGACTCGTATTTATCCAAAACCGCCCCAGACGAAACGCAATTTCTTATCAAGTTGTTAGGCGGTTTAATCGTTGATAACGGGCTAGACGTAACGAAGGGTATTTCTACGGATACGTTAACCGCAACGACGGTAACAACGCAAATACTCAACGTTCTTGATAAACTGATTGCCAAATCAGCGACTTTTTCCGGTGATATATCCTCAAATGACTACACAGAAGGCTTAATCGGTTGGTTAATCGGCAAAGACGGTCATATAGATGCAAAATCTCTTCGTCTACGTGATTTCCTTGAAGTTCCTGAATTACGCTACAACCGCGTATCAATCGTTTCGGGTGAAGAGTGGAACGCTCCGGGCGGCGGGATCATCGAACGTATAGACGAATCAAATCGGATTATCTACCTTAAACTCGAACCGGGCGAAATAGCAGAAATAGAGGTAGATGATATTTGCAAAGGTATATTCAACGACTCAACCGGATTTCAAACCGCTTATTTTCGTATTACTGAAAAGATCGGTGATTCCACGTTTAAATATGCGCTTCGTTCTGGTACAACCGCACACCCTTGCAAGGCTATGCACTTCGTTTCGTATGGTAACTTCACAAACAAAGAGCGGCAAAAATCGAGCTACTCGACACAAAGCTATGTCCGTTACCTGACAGGTGTAAACGGTTGGGAGATTTCAAAGGAAATGATCGCTATGCAGTTGGGCGACTTGTCTAACTTGAAATTGTTTGGTATCGAAATGACCGGACATAGTGCGTATCTTCGCAATGTGTATATGACCGGGACTATCAAGCAATTATCTAACGACGGTATAACCGAAGTTCCCGTACCTGCTTTCAAAGGAGTATGGACGCCGGGCACATATTGGTACTATGATGAAGTTGTATGCAATGGCAGTACATGGATATGTATTGCAGACAAAACAATCCAAGAACCAACAGACAATTCTACTGATTGGCTTAAATATGTCTCTAAGGGAGAAACGGGTGTCAAAGGCGACAAAGGAGATAAAGGCGATAAGGGTGATACGGGTGCAACTGGGGCAACCGGGCTTCCCGGTGCTCTAATCCGTCCGCGCGGTGAGTGGAAAGCAAACACCAACTATGTTAACAACACGCAGTATCGAGATACTATCATCTACAACGGTAATACTTATTCGTGTCGTGCGGATCATAATTCCGGTTCTTCTTTCGATGTAACGAAATGGACTTTGTTTAACGAATTTATAAATGTCGCTACGCAGTTGTTAGTAGCCCAAAATGCAACGATTGATATATTAGGAACATCGGGTTTATTCGTTGGTAATCTGTCAAAAACGCAGGGTTGGTTATTAAAAGGCGGCTCAATTAAGCACAATGTAACCGGACTTGAATTAACAGCAGACGGTAAATTGTCACTTCCTGCAACGGGTGCGATGTTGATTGGGAATAAGACGTTTATCAGCAACGGAAAGATTGTAACGGATTTTATCGACGTTGATAACTTGAAAGTAACAAATTTAGCCGCAACAAAGGGAACAATAGCGGGATTTGAAATATCCAACACCCACATCGGAACGGGTTCTGTTAGTGGCACAAATTCTGGTAACGAAATGTTTCTTTACGACAATATGATTGGTTTTAATAGTCCCAATAGACAAGTGATTGTTGGTCCATTTAGTACATTAGGAGTCGATTATTTAGGAAGATTCTACGATCACCGTTCAAGACCTTATGATATAAATAGGGGTGTATCTATTAGTGTAACCGGAGGACGAGATAACATAGCACTTGCTATTGATGGTGGCATTGTAGTTGATGGTCAAAGAGGTATTGATGAGTTTTTCAGCTGTGCTGCCGTTTGGAATAATGGAAGGCAGCAGACTCGCGTGTTGCAGTTTAAAAATGGCATTTTATATAATGCATATTGGGGATAATAATCAAATCACATAATTATGAAAATAGACTTTAGAGAAATTCAAGTAAAAGACATCGAAGGGAATAACAGTACTGTCGATATTGCAAAAATGTTAGGCAATGCGATCTATCAGAGAACTGCCGACTTGGGTGAGTTGGAATTAGCTCAAAACATCTACAAGAACGGTGAAGTAGAAGTATCTCCCGAACAGGCGGAAAGTATTAAAAAATATGTGAGTACGGGGTTCGTCGCTTTTGTTCAGGTAGCGGTTAATGAGGCTTTATCGGTAGAATAAGAGCTACCCAAAGCTATATGAAATACATAAAGTAAAAATATGGACGAATGGTTAAAAATCATAGGAGCGTTAGGAGGATTAGAGGCGATCCGATTTACTGTTACTTTTCTAGCGAATCGTAAAACGAACGCTAGAAAAGAAAAGGCTACGGCGGATTCTATGGAACTTCAAAATTTACTTTCTATCATTGACAATCTAAACAAGCAGATTGAACGGTACGACGAACGATTAAAACAACGAGACGAGAAAGTAGATACGATTTATCGAGAATGGAGAACCGCACAGGCAGAGGCGCAAAATTGGATGCGTAAATACTACGAGCTTGAATTAGCTTTGAAGGATGCGGAACACAACCGATGTGATAGACCAGACAGCGAGTGCAGCCGGAGAACTCCACCACGTAGACCAATTACAATTAATAGTCAAAATAAAGAAGAAAGCAATGAATAAAATAGACTCGATTATCATCCATTGTTCGGCTACGCGTGCCGGGCAGGATTTAACCGCAAAAGATATTGATCGTATGCACCGGGCGCGCGGATTTAACCAGATCGGATATAATTATGTTATCCGAATTGATGGGGCGGTAGAAAAAGGGCGATCTTTAGCAGTTGACGGGGCGCATTGTAATACGAAGGGTTTTAGCGAATCTTCATATAATAAACATAGTATTGGTATTTGCTACATCGGCGGCTTGGATGCAAACGGAAAGCCCACAGACACAAGAACGATCGCTCAAAAAGCAGCTTTGCGCGAGTTGGTTGCTAAACTCTGCAAAGAATATGGGATAATCGAGGTTCTCGGACATCGTGATACTTCGCCCGATCTGGACGGAAGCGGAGAGGTAGAGCCGAAAGAATATATCAAGGCGTGCCCCTGTTTTGATGTACGTTCCGAGTTTACCAATTTCTTGCGTAATACAGTAGTTCGACCATGAGGCGGCTAGTTTATATTATCATATTGCTGATGTTGGCAATATGTTTCGTATCATGCCGGACTCAATATATCCCGGTTGAATCCGTTCGCACTGAATACAAGACGCGTGATAGTATCCGATTTGATAGTATCTATCAACGAGATAGTATTTATACGCTCATAAAGGGTGATACAGTCTATCAGTATAGATATAAGTATCTGTATCGCTACCTAACAACGAATCGCATCGATACGATTTTTAAAAACGATTCTATTCGTGTCCCTTATCCGGTCGAAAAACAGTTGAACCGATGGCAAAGTTTAAAGATGGAGCTAGGCGGATGGGCTTTCGGGATCGTTATTGCATTTATTTTGATAATAATAGGACGAATAGTATACAGGTGCAGAAATAAGTAGTACCTTTGTCGCAGAATCTTAAAAATTCCAATCCACGACGGTGGAACGTGCCTCGACTAAGTGTAGCCGGGGCTTTTTATTTATATGCAATAAGAAAACCCCGCAACGGCTCAAATTGCGGGGCTTGTGTCAAATAAGAATCTTAACCGAGTTTAAGCGATGTTTGATGAATCATTTCGCTTACATCCTTCAAGGCATTTAAAAATGTTTGAAGTTCATTATCAGTAAAGCGAGCCTTTTTCCCGTTTACGATGTTACCGTTAATTCTTTGATATAGCCAATTTCTTGACTTTCCGAAATACTTCTTTGCGATATAGCTAAACGAAATAGCCTCTGGCAATTCTCCGAGCTTATCCCTCAATATAGCTTCTTCCGCTCTTTCTATGAAATCATTGCAGGCATTTACCGTTGCTTTTAGTCCAGCTTCAGATGCTTTCTTGTAGGCTTCCTTTTGGGCTTCCGATAGTTTATTATACTGCATTTCCTTTTTGAAAGCTTCTTTTTCTTCTGTGGTTTTTAGTTCTTTAAATCTTTCAAAATCCGCTTTCATTTCGGGCGTTGGCAAACAATCGTTTATATCTATCATATTTTAAAGTTTTAATCCCTCCCCGAAGGGAGGGAGGTTAATTACTCTTTTAATTTTTCCCGAATCTCATTCATCCGGTCGAGTATGTCATTTATTAATGCTTCTCTTTCTTTTTCATTTTCGGGAACCCCGTAGGCTTCGTGGAATGAAGCGAGAAGTTTTAAATTCTCATACTCTTGTTCTAATTCCTTTCTTTCTTCATCTTTCATTGGTTAAACATTAAAATTAAGAACTCTTATTTGACTCTACAAAGATAATAAGCATTTGCTTATTATGCAAGTTTTTGGCGAATTATTTTCTATAAATCATGCAGTAATTTTAGAAAAATCATTGATTATACTTTTTAGCATATACTCCAACTTTCCCCATTTGTCAACATCGTTTATGTGATCTATAATTTTTCTAATAGTTTCGTCCGCGTGTTTACGCATAAACTTGACATAGTTAAATATTGGTCTGTTTTTCTTCACTGATTGTCCCGTGCAGTACTCTAATAATTCTAAAGGTATATTCAATTCATACCCATGTTGAACGAATGATTTTCGGGCTGAATAATAAACCACCCGTTTATTTATTCCTAGATTATTAGCAAGCCTTTGAATTTGCTTTGTTACATAATTGCGGAAATTAGCATAAGAGTAATTATAATCAAAATCGAGTTTCCCG
>OOBI01001275.1_pt1 | contig 14105 bp, 10 predicted proteins | sample 1671081 | NCBI WGS metagenome assembly OOBI01 (sample SAMN06348120, study PRJEB24527) | human gut metagenome | biome: human gut; feature: ankylosing spondylitis patient; material: feces | host: Homo sapiens | place: China | collected 2015-10 | reverse complement strand
AATCCACACCAACTGCATGAGCCGCATTCATCAGATTTCCCATAACAAGACTTCCATTTTCCACACAAGTGCCCTGCTCACTGTCAGCAAAAACCACAATAACAGTCGATGCTCCATAAAACGGATCGCTCTTTGCCCCCATTACATCCGCATTCATTTTAGAAAGCTTCGCAACAAGCTCCGGATTCTGAGTCACTACCATAAGAGTTCCCTGCTGTCCCATTCCACTCGGCGCATACTCACCAGCTTCAAGAATCTCATTTAATACCTCTTCCGGCACAAGATCTTTCTTATATCCACGTACACTTCTGCGTTCTAAAAGATTTTTCATTGTTTCATTCATGTCAGTATCCTCCTGTATTTTCACATAGTAAACAGCAACAAATTTTCCTATATTATACCACCACCTTTGTCAAAACTCATCTATAATTTCACACTTTCACAGACAAATCATTCTTGCCCCCAGTCCCTATCTAGTCTATAATGGAAAGTATACTATTACGAGGTGTAACTTATATGAACAAAAAAGAAATTTCCGAAATCAAGAAGCAGTTCACACCAGAGAACTGCTCTATCACCCGCATTTGCGGATGCTATGTTGACGGAGAAAAGAACAAAAAAACCGAATTAAAAGAAGCATTTCTCTCCCTCTCCGAAGAAGAAATGTTCAAATACTTTGAAATTTTCCGCAAATCCCTTTCCGGAACAATAGGAAAAAATCTGATGAACATGGAATTTCCTCTCGAGCAGGAAACTGAGGGCGGAACTCAACATTTTCTTATGAAACTGAGAGAAAGCAAACTGACCGATGATGCACTGGTAGAAAGTTTCTACGATAAGATCATTGAAAACTATGATTATCCCGAAAACTACTACATCATCCTGATCCATGGAGTATATGATATCCCCGGAAAGTCTTCCGACGGTGCAGAAATGTTTGATGCATCTGATGAGATTTATGAGCACATCATGTGCTGTATCTGTCCTGTAAAACTCTCTAAGGCAGGTCTTTGCTACAATGCCGAAACCAACAGCATCCAGGACCGTATCCGCGACTGGATCGTGGAACTTCCGGATGTTGCTTTCCTTTTCCCGCAGTTTAACGACCGCAGCACTGACATCCATGGCGTCCTTTATTATAGTAAAAATGCAAACGAGCTTCGGGATATTTTTATCGATGAACTGCTTGGATGTACAGCACCTCTTTCTGCAGGAGGACAGCGTGATTCCTTTAACGCACTGGTTGAAGATACTCTGGGCGACGACTGCAGATATGACACTGTATTAAGCATTCACGAGAAATTAAACGACCTGATCGAATCACAGAAGGATGAGCCGGAACCTGTAGTTCTGACCAAATCTGAGGTAAAACGCCTCTTTGAAGAATGCGGCGTAGAAGATGAAAAACTACAGTCATTTGATGAACAATACGAGATCACAGCCGGGGAAAAATCCTCTCTGGTTGCTTCCAACATCACCAATACAAAAAGATTCGAGATCAAAACCCCGGATGTTGTAGTCCACGTAGATCCTGAACGTGCCGATCTTGTGGAAACACGCGTAATTGACGGACGCAAGTGCCTTGTGATTCCAATGGAAGGCGAAGTTGAACTGAACGGAATCCGCGTACATACAGGAAATGAAAATCCTTCTGATGACGAATTTTATGACAATACAGATACTGAGACAGAGGAGACATCTGATGGAGAATAATCGTAAACTCTTATTTTTTGACATTGACAAAACCCTGTTAACCCCTTACCCATGGACAGTTCCGGACAGTGCGAAACAGGCTTTAAAAGAAGCCCGCTATAATGGTCATCTCCTTTTCATCAATTCCGGACGTACCTATACAATGATTCCGGAAATCATTAAAGAAATGGGATTCGACGGCTATGTATGCGGATGCGGCAGCCAGATTTATATGAATGAAGAGCTTTTGTTTTCCAGTTCTATTCCAAATCCGCTTTGCCGTAAAACAACAGAATTACTGCGGGAATGCAGAATTCCTGCGTTTTTTGAACGCCCGGATAAGATTTTATATGACAGCAGTTCATGTGCTGTTCCTGAAACTGTTCAGAAGCTGAAAGCAGAAGTTATAGTAGAAGATCTGGCTCTCTACCCGCCCGAAACATACAACCATTTTACATTTGACAAGTTTCTGGCTTTTCCGTCTGCTGATTCTGATATGGAAACTTTCCGCAAATTTGCAGATGAACATTTTCTGTGTTTCATACATGAAGACAAGGCCTGGGAACTGACTCAGAAAAATCTCAGCAAAGCAACCGGAATCCGGTTTCTGGCAGACCGCCTTGGGGTTCCGGTCAAAGACACCTATGCATTCGGCGACAGCACGAACGATCTTCTTATGCTGCAGTTCGCCGGAAACAGCATCGCAATGGGCGACTCGGATCCCCTGATCCTGCCTCACTGCACTTACCAGACAACCAATATCGAAGATAACGGAATTGCCAATGCTTTGAAGCATTTCCGTCTCATTTAACCCAATATAAAAATAACGTATCCTAATCTTATTTACGCCTGCGTTATTTTTGTATGCTCAGGAGAATAATTATGGGTATGATCAACCATAAATTTGACGCAGAAACCACACCTTTGTATTTTTATTTCGCATTGAAACGCTCCTACGAAATCTATGCTGTATATTTTTTATTACTCATCATCTGCATCACAGGTTTCGGATATCCGCTTCATGCACTTCCTGCTGCAGGCTGGCTTATTGTATGTCTTCTCGCAAGGTACTATATAAACCATACATTCATACGATGGAACCTTTTGTTTTATGTTACGATCTCCGCAGGATGGATTTGCTATTTTCTCTACTATTATGGATGGGAAACCGGTGCGACAAGCTTTATTTTACCATTAATGCTGGTTTCCATGTTTTCGTTGTACGATACATTATTTAATAAAATTGCTTTTACAGTCTTTTTATTTATTATGCGAATGGCTCTGTTTTTCCACTGCCAGACTCATCCTCCTGTATATGTTCTTACCGGAATTCATATACTGATCATACAGATTTTAAATACAGTTGTATTCTTCGTTGTCACGAGCGTGATCTGTATATCTTTCAGTTCCAATCTTCAGAAAGCCGAACAGCATCTGATGTTGTATAATATTGAGCTTCAGCAGCAGGCCGGAACTGATCCGCTGACTACACTTTATAACAGGCGCCGCATGGAAGAAGTTCTCCAAAACCATATCAGGGCAAATCCAAACGAGAATTTCAGTATCGCAATCGGTGATATTGATTTTTTCAAAAAAATCAACGATACTTATGGACATAACTGTGGTGATCAGGTATTAAAATCCCTCTCGGATTTATTCAGAGAAAAAACTCTCGGAGCAGGACACGTGTGCAGATGGGGAGGGGAAGAATTTCTTTTCTTTTTTCCCAAAATGAATCTTGATAATGCCGCTACCCTTATGAATGAAATCAACATCGCAGTAAGCAAATGTATTATAAGCTATAAAGATATTACCATCCATGTAACCATGACTTTCGGCGTAGAGGAGAACGATTTTCAGTCCAGTATCTCTGATATTGTAAAACGGGCAGATGACAAACTCTATTACGGAAAAACACATGGACGTGATACTGTTATTTCCTGATTTTTTTACGTTACAGCAATTTCAACAACTCAAAAACAGCTATGTGAAAACACTCAGGTTTTCATCATAGCTGTTTTAATTTACAATACTCAACTCCCATCAGCAGGCTACTGACAGTTCGGATTTTCTTATTTAGCTGCTTCTGTCGGTGTTGCTTCCGGTGTTTCAGTAGTTTCTGCTGCTTCTTCCTCTGCCGCAGGTGTCTCAGTCACATCTGTATCTTCTGCTGCAGGTGTTTCTGTAACTTCCTCTGTTTCCGGTGTTGGAGTTGCCTCTTCTGTCACTTCAGGTGTCGGTGTTTCCGGAACCGGAGTAGGAGTCGGCGCCATGAAGGTATGTTTGTCAGTGATCTTAAGTGTCTTAAGGACTTTCTTAACCGCCTTTACATCTGCCTCATCCAGCCATTTGGCAGTTGTATCTGTAAAATAGGTACTTTCTTTGGAATTCTGAAGAGATTCTCGCTTGGAAGCTGTGGCATCTTCATCATTGATCTTGTCAAGTCTTACTACATAGTATCCTGTGTCAGTCTCAATAATATTGTCTGCAACTTCTCCATCCTTCAGTCCTCTCAGAACCTTCAGAACCTCATCCGGATATGCCTCGCTGCCGGAATCTTCATCCTCGTCTTCGCTCTCTTTTGTTGTAAAATTACCCTGTACTGCAGAATAACTGTCATCTACACCTTTGGCAATCTCACTCATGTCTGCTGTAGGATCCTCTTTCATCTTATCCAGAATCTCCTGAGCCTGTTCTTTCTTAGTCTTTTTCTCCTCATCAGTTATATCATCACCGCTTGTAGAGATACTTACATAAGTGAAGGTTGTCTGATTCGCTTCATCATCAGAAACTGTGATCTTTCCTTCTGCTACAACCGGATCATACATCTTCTTCTGAATTGTCTGAAGCTCCAGAAGTGTTTTTACCTGATCTTCCGTTACCGCAAGTTCCTTAATTGTCTCTTCACTGTTTGCAGCCATAAACTGTGATGCTGCATCTGCGATCGCTGCTTCATCATCATCTGTAAGCTCTACGTTATAATCCGCAGCCTTCTCTTTGAGAATATACATCTTCTCAACAGACTCCAGACTGCTTGTCACTGCCTGATCACCATAAGTCTCATCTGAATCATCACCTGCTGTCTGATCCCAGATATTATCTGCACTTCCCATATAATTTAAATACATGGTTGTTGTCTGCTGTTGTTGTTCGCGGGCATAAAGACTTACAACTCCAAGCGGAATATCTGTTCCGTCAACAGTAGCCACTGTCTTTGTTCCATCTAATGTTTTACTTCCACAGCCGGAAAGCATACCAACTGACATCACACCTGCCAGTGTCACAACGGCTGTTCTCTTTACCATTTTTTTCATTTCTTCCTCCATATTATCAATCTGGTCTTTCTTCCATACCACTTTCCCAGAATGTACTGTTATTAGAGTATAAACTTTTTTCCTGCGAAGGGCAAGGCAAATCGAAAAATATGTAGTATATTTCACATATTTTCCGCCATGCTCTTAAGTTCCTCTGCAAATTCCGTCAATGTCAGGATCAGATTCCCCTGTGGTTCCAGGATAAATTTCGGTTCCTGCTCATTCTTAAACTGCAGACCTCTTCTGTATTTCTGCATAAGAGCCGGAAAGCCTTCTGTATTCAGCCTTGCTTTCTCATAAAGGGTAAACCGGACTGTTTTTCCAGTCTGCTTTATTTCCGTTACGTACCCCTGATGAGCAATCGCCTTTAACTTCGCAATCGCCAGAAGATTCAGCACTGCCTTTCCGGGTTCTCCGAAACGGTCCAGAAGTTCTTCCAGCATATCATCATAATCCTGTTGTGTCTCAATCCCCGCAATTCTTTTATAAATATCCAGCTTCTGAAATTCACTACTGATGTAGGAATCAGGAATATACGCATCAACATTCAGATCAACCGATGTCTCGAAATCCTCCATTGTATGAATACCCTTCGCCTCTTTCACTGCTTCATTGAGCATCTTACAATAAAGATCATATCCAACCGCATTCATATGTCCATGTTGCTGCGCACCCAGCAGATTTCCGGCACCTCGAAGTTCCAGATCTCTCATTGCAATCTTAAATCCGCTTCCCAGATCCGTATACTCGCGGATCGCAGCCAGACGCTTCTCAGCCGTCTCCTTCAGCATCACATTCTTTCTGTACATCAGAAACGCATAGGCAGTTCTGTTGGAACGCCCGATCCTTCCCCGAAGCTGATAAAGCTGAGAAAGCCCGTATCTGTCTGAATCATGGATAATCATAGTATTTACATTGGAAATATCCAGCCCTGTCTCAATGATCGTGGTGGAAACCAGCACATCAATATCCCCGTTTACAAAGGAATACATCACATTCTCCAGTTCCCTCTCACTCATCTGGCCATGAGCAAAATCCACCCTTGCGTCCGGCACCAGCTTCGCAATACGCAGGGCAACATCTGCAATATCCGTCACTCGATTATAAACATAATAAACCTGTCCGCCTCTGCGCAATTCCCTGTTGATAGCCTCTCGGACCGTCTCTTCATCATATTCCATAACATATGTCTGGATCGGCATTCTGTCCATAGGAGGCTCCTCCAGGACACTCATATCCCGGATTCCGATCAGGCTCATATGAAGAGTACGGGGAATGGGCGTTGCAGTCAGTGTAAGGACATCCACATCCTTCTTTAACTGCTTGATTTTTTCCTTATGCGTAACTCCAAACCGCTGTTCCTCATCAACGATCAACAGGCCAAGATTTTTGAACTGTACGTCTTTGGAAAGGATTCTGTGCGTTCCAATGATCACATCCACCTGACCCTTTTTCAGATCTTCGATTGCCTTCTTCTGTTGTGCCGGGGTCCGGAATCTGCACAACAGTTCCACACGTACCGGAAATTCCTTCATCCGCTGCACAAAGGTATTATAAATCTGCTGCGCAAGGATCGTTGTAGGTGCAAGATAAGCTACCTGTCTGCTCTCCTGTACTTCCTTAAATGCGGCACGCAGCGCCACTTCTGTTTTGCCGTATCCCACATCCCCGCAGATAAGCCGGTCCATAATCCTGGTACTCTCCATATCACGTTTGGCATCCTCAATAGCACTGAGCTGATCCTCTGTCTCTTCATATGGAAACATTTCTTCAAATTCTCTCTGCCATACAGTATCAGGACCACAGACATATCCTTCCTTTTCCTGACGCACTGCATAAAGCTCTACCAGTTCTTTTGCAATATTTTTAACTGCCCCACGAACCTTGCTCTTTGTTTTATTCCACTCCTGAGTACCAAGTTTGTTCAGCTTCGGAGCCTTTGAAGCATCTGCCCCTGAATATTTCTGCAGACAGTCAAGCTGAGTAGCAGGAATATAGAGATTGCTTCCGCCTCTGTATTCAATTTTAATATAATCTTTAACGATCCTGTCTACTTCAACTTTTTCAATTCCTCGGTAAATACCAAGACCATGCTTTTCATGGACAACAAAATCGCCGATAGAAAGCTCCGCAAAATCCTGAATACGGCTTCCACTGTAATTTTTTTTCTTCTTTTTTTTCTGTTCCTGTCCAAAAATGTCAGATTCTGTCATTACCGCAAACTTGATCAACGGGTATTCAAAGCCCTTCTTTGCATGGCCATAAACCACCATGATCTCGCCCGGACAGATCTCCCTGTCATAATCTTGTCCATAAAAGGCTGCCAGTCCCTCTTCCTGAAGATCCTTTGCCAACCTCTCGGCCCTTGTGCGGGAACCGGAAAGCAATGCGATCCTGTATCCCTGTTTCTTATACTGATGAAGATCTTTTACCAGAAGTTCAAAACTGTTGTTATAAGCGCTGATTGATTTTACCTCCAGGTAAAATTTCTCCCGCACTTTCCAGCCTGCCTGTTTCGGTTCCAGCGCACATACAGAAATACAGTTGCGTTTATTCAGTTCTTTTTGAAGCTGTTCAAAAGAACAAAGCCAGTTTTCCGGCAGATTCCGGCTGCCTTTTTCCTCTCTGTGCATACGGCTCTGTCTGTACTCTTCTTCTACAGCCCCGCCTTTCTCAGTCAGTCGGTTTGGTTCATCCAGAAAGATTATGGTTCTTTCCTCCGGAAAATAATCCAGGAAGGAAACCATATCCTTGTCCCCTATATGCTCCACCGCCGGATAGATCGTAAGTTCTTCCAGATTTTCCAGAGAACGCTGACTCTCCGGATCAAAACTCCGGATAGAATCAATCTCATCTCCCCAAAGCTCGATTCTCCATGGATTTTCCTCAGTGAGACAGTAAATATCCACAATACCGCCACGCACAGAGAACTGCCCCGGCATTTCCACCTGTCCTACCCGCTCGTAACCTAAAGCCACCAGCTGGTTCTTCAGCTGTTCTATGTCTACGGTGCTGTCACTTTCGTAATGAATCAGCTGTTCTTTTATCTTTTCCAGAGATTCCAGAAAATCCATACATCCGTCAATACTTGTAACAACTGTCAGTTCTTTCTCTTCCAGTAACGCCTTAATGACCTTCATCCTCTGACGTATCAGCAGATTTCCATGGATATCTGCCTGAAAGAACAGAAGATCTTTCGCAGGATAAGAATACACTTTTCTGTCATAAAATCTGTAATCTTCATAAATTTCTCTGGCGCGGCGTTCGTCCTCCGCCAGGATCAGACGATAAGGCGCAATCCCGGAAAGTCCGTACATCAGATGAGATTTCTGCGATTCCATACACCCCGAAACCTGCAGGATTCCCTTATTCATTTTGCTTTTTTCTTTAATCTGTTCAAACTCTGCAAGCCCCTGCAGAGGTGTTAAAAATGCTTTCATCTTCACCCCTCATGATCCTTCGACGTAATAAAAGCGGCTTCTGTTTCCAGTTACCGCTTTCTATACCTTTTGCTGAACAATCATCTGTTTCCTGTCTGCTTATTTCTGTACAGGTACTTTTCTGTTATATTCGTTCATGGCTGCATCTGTACCCTGTGAGATCATGATATCCACAGCCTTTGCCGCCTTTGCTATTGCTTCATCCACAAGTTTCCTGTCTTCTGTGGAAAATCTGCCAAGTACATGATCTGCCAGATCCCATCCCTTCGGCTTTGCACCAACTCCTACTTTGATACGGAGAAATTTCTCTGTGCCAAGCTGGCGGATAATATCTTTGATCCCGTTATGTCCACCCGCACTTCCCTGCTTGCGGATGCGAAGCTGCCCGGGTTCCAGATCAATATCATCATAAATAACAATAAGCTCTGATTCCGGATCAATTTTAAAATAATTCGCCATCTCACGAACAGGACCGCCACTCAGGTTCATAAAAGAAAGCGGCTTCATAAGAATCACTTTCTCTCCGCCGATCATGGTTTTACCGTACATGGCATTAAATTTCACACCACCCTGAGGGACATTGTAATCCTCTACCAGACGATCAACGGTATCAAATCCCATATTGTGGCGTGTTGCTTCATACTGTTTCCCGGGATTTCCCAGGCCAACTACTAAATACATATATGTGTCTCCTGCTTAATTTAACACCATTTTCCGGAATTACCATACCTGTCCTGATGTCAAATTTATTTTTTACATCCTCTAAAGTGTGTTCAAAAACCAATCCTGCAAATTGTAACGCACGTCTTGCGGAAAGCATTTTTCAAACACACGCTAAGATAATTAATTAAAATATACCATCTCTTCCTTAAGCGGCTCACATTCTTTCACATCACTTGCATAAAGAACAATACCCTCGCCCTGATATTCTGTACGGTTCTCAAAAGCAACCTTTGCAGTTACCTCTACCCAGCTGCCCTCTTTGATATGCGGTGCATAATCGCTTCTGCACACGTATCCAAGGAAAGTGGTATCATCTGCGCAGCAGGTCATTGCCACACGTCCCGGAACAAAGAATTTACTTCCCATTCCACGTGGTTTCATGACACGTCCTTTAAAGCGGACAATTTTGTCTACATATTTATCCGGATTATCCATGGCATCCACAAACCAGATACCATAATCTTCCGGTGGAATCTCAATGATCGGTGCATTGATATCAAACGGCATCTCATCCTGGAAAATGTCATCCATCTCGCCCTCTTCATTTTCAAAGATAACCTCTGCACTCTGATTTGCAACCTTGATCCCACGTCTGTATGCAGGAAGCGGATCTCCCTCTTTACAGCGGTTAAATACAACCATATCTGTATTTCTGATCATATCCATGAACAGAGATTTCATGTTTGCCATATAAACCTGATAAGTAGTTGCATCCACACAGGTAATCTCCTGCTCAATTCCCCAGCCTTCCGGAAGCTCCATCTGCTCAAACTTACTTACAAGCCACATTCCGTTGTACTCGATCACAACACGCTCCGGCTGATGGATGATATCCATGGCAGCCAGACGCTGTGGTGTCAGATCTTCTTCATCCTCGATCACTTCCACAACTGTGTTTGTAAGTTTCAGTTTATCCATATCATATTCTTCTTCGCCTTCTTCGCAAAGGATCAACAGAGTTTTGCCGTCAATGGCAAAATACTCCTGCTGCAATGTAAAATCCAGGAAAGTAGTCTTTCCGCTTTCCAGGAATCCCGTAACCAAATAAATGGGAACTCTGATATCATCCATCATATAATTTATTCCTTTATCTTTATTCTGATTCTGTTATTATCTGCCGAAATCGTTCAGTCTCGCATCTATGACACAGGATTTCATGCTCCGATGAGCTGAATCCAAATGCAGTATTTTAGAGGATTGCCATAAATCGCTGCTTCCTCATGATCATTATGCAAGCCCAAATAATTCTGCAAGTTTATCTTCTTTCAGTTTAGAGCCGATTACACAGAGACGACCTGTGTATTCCGGTGCACCTTCACGGATCTCTGTTTCCTCCGGAACCATGTCAAAATAAATCCATGTTCCGTCTTCTGCAGGAAGCATTCCCTTTGCACGAAGAATAATACCGTAATCTTCAGAAGCGGAAAGAGCCTCAAGCATCTTCTCAAGACCTTCTCTTGTGTATTTCTTAATCGTCTCACGTCCCCAGCTTGTAAATACCTCATCTGCGTGATGATGGTGATGATCATGATGATCATGTCCGCAACCGCATTCATGGTCGTGATCGTGGTGATGATGCTCATGTTCCTCATGATCATGTCCACAGCCACATTCATGGTCGTGGTCATGGTGATGATGTTCATGTTCTTCGTGATCATGTCCACAGCCACATTCATGGTCGTGATCGTGGTGATGATGCTCTCCATGTTCATGTACATGTCCGCACTCCGGGCATACCTCTTCCTCAGACATCAGTTCTTCCTCAAGAGATACCGGTTTCTCCATAACCTCAAGGATTTTCTTTCCGTCCAGTTTCTCAATCGGAGTGGTGATGATAGCAGCTTTCGCATTAATTCCACGAAGAAGTTCCATTGCCTGCTGTGCTTTCTTCTCATCAATGATATCTGTACGGCTCATGATGATCGCACCTGCATATTCAACCTGATTATCAAAGAACTCACCAAAGTTTCTCATATACATTTTGCACTTCTTTGCATCAACTACAGTTGTATAGCTGTTCAGAACGATATCCACATCTCCCTGAACACCCTGTACTGCCTTGATAACATCTGAAAGTTTACCAACACCTGATGGCTCGATCAGGATTCTGTCCGGATGATATTTGTCCACAACCTCTTTCAGAGAAGTGCCGAAATCTCCCACTAATGAACAGCAGATACATCCGGAATTCATTTCCCGGATCTGGATTCCCGCTTCCTTCAGGAAACCACCGTCAATGCCAATCTCACCAAATTCATTCTCGATCAGTACAACCTGCTCATCTGCATAAGCCTCTTTCAGAAGTTTCTTAATCAATGTAGTTTTACCGGCTCCAAGGAAACCGGAAATAATATCAATCTTAGTTGCCATTGTCTTATTTCTCCTCTTCGTTAAAATTTATATTTCTGAATAACTGCCATATAGCCGTCATTTTTTATATTCTGCCATTTTTATGAACAAACAGAATAACTTTTGGAACTGCCATCATTATCTGTCTGTTTATATATTTACCTATAACGTACTCATTATACATAAGATGTCCAATGTATTCAAGTCTGCCATCAACGCATTTTGACCAGGAAACACCTGTGCCCCCTGGTTTACAAATATCCTGCAGCTGTTCAATACCTTCAGAACAATCTGCCTGTTCACATCAAAGAAAGGGGCATGATCCACCATCATGCCCCCGCCTGTATACACTAATGATCAACCGTTGATCATAAAGCTCATTAATTTATCAATATCGTCTTTCTCATAAGCAACGATCTCAAGTTCCGGAATCTCTCCGCCTGAGAAAATGTTTGCCAGAGATACATACTGGGATAATTTAGATTTAAGGTTCAGTCTGTCACCTTCGCCTGTTACTAATTCTACTCTGCCTTCGCAGCTGTCAACTACAGCAAAAAATTTATCGATGTCTTTAATGTTAGATACTTTCATGTTCATTCTCCTTTCAACATGGAAACCATTATTCTCTCTATTCCTTGTGTTCGCGATAATTATAACGCAGATAAATTTCAAAAGCAATTATTTATATTTCACGAATTTTTCATATATTATCATGCTTACTCTGCAATATTGTCAAATAAATAACATACCCCTGACAATAATTCTCTCAGATATTTACATATATCCTGAAATCATCCCTCAAAATTAATATGTAAAAATCGCAACCCCATAAGCCGGCAACGGATATGCGAAGGAAAACTCTCTGTTATCACATTCCTGTTTCACTGCCTTAAATGTCTTTGGCTGCTCCAGAAGTCCATTCTCATCCATGATCAGCTTGTACTGTTTTTTCTTCGGAACACCAACTCTGTAATCCGGACGGTCAACAGGTGTAAAGTTAACTATGTAAAGAATATTGTTTCTCTTTGTAGGAGACTTTCTCACAAAGCTGAAAATACTTCTGTCCCCGTCATCCGCATTGATCCACTCAAATCCTTCCGGATTATTATCACCGGCATAAAGTGCCGGATATTTCTTATAAATAGTCAGGAGATCATGCACATAATTCTGAAGTTCCTTGTGTGGCTCTTCATTCAGAAGGAACCAGTCAAGTTCTCTCTCCTCACTCCATTCACGAAGCTGTCCGAATTCCTGTCCCATGAACAGAAGCTTCTTACCCGGATGGCAGTTCATAAATGAATAGGCAGCCTTTAAATTCCTGAATTTGTCCGGTAACTCTCCCGGCATCTTCTCAAGCATGGAGCATTTCAGATGAACCACCTCATCATGAGAAAGAACTAATACATATCTCTCACTGTATGCATATGACATGGAGAAAGTCATCTTATTATGATTAAATTTACGGAAATACGGATCCAGCTTCATATATTCCAGGAAGTCATTCATCCATCCCATATTCCACTTCAGACTAAAACCAAGTCCGTCCTTCTCTGCATCCCCTGTAACCATCGGCCATGCAGTAGATTCCTCAGCGATCATCACAGTTCCATGATTCCTTCCAAGAACTACTGTATTCAGATGCTTAAAGAATTCAATAGCCTCCAGATTCTGATTTCCGCCATATTTATTTGCGATCCATTCTCCATCCTTCTTACCATAATCAAGATAAAGCATGGAAGCAACAGCATCCACACGAAGTCCGTCTACGTGGCACTCCTCCACCCAGTAAAGGGCATTTGCGATCAGGAAGTTCTTAACCTCCGGGCGTCCGTAATTATAAATCTTGGTACCCCAGTCCGGATGTTCTCCCTGTCTCGGATCTGCGTGCTCATATACTGCGGTTCCGTCAAAGTTCGCAAGACCATGGGCATCTTTCGGAAAATGTGCAGGTACCCAGTCAAGGATAACTCCAATCTTATTCTGATGTAAATAATCCACCATATACTTGAAATCCTGCGGCGTTCCATATCTGGAAGTCGGTGCATAATATCCGGTCACCTGATATCCCCAGGAACCGTCAAAAGGATGCTCTGCGATTCCCATAAGCTCTACATGGGTATATCCCATTTCCTTCACATAAGCTGCCAGAGCATGTGCGAATTCTCTATAGTTATAAAATCCTTTTTCATTTTCCTCTGACTGCGGATGCTTCTTCCATGAACCCGGATGAACCTCATAGATTGCCATAGGCTCTACCTGCTCATCAAACTTCTCTCTGTTCTTGATCCATGTGGCATCTTTCCATTTATAATCTGTAATGTCTACAATCCTGGATGCCGTTCCCGGACGCTTCTCAGCCGCATTTGCATATGGATCGGCTTTATAAAGCTTCTCTCCATGTGCTCCTACGATAAAGAATTTATATAACTGTCCGATCTTAGCTCCCGGAATAAACACTTCATAGACACCGATCGGTCCTACCTTCTTCATCGGACTGGCCTCTTCATCCCAGTCATTAAATTCACCAATTACAGATACTGACTGGGCATTTGGTGCCCAGACCGCAAAATATACGCCTTTTTTTCTT
>OOBI01001264.1_pt1 | contig 14269 bp, 9 predicted proteins | sample 1671081 | NCBI WGS metagenome assembly OOBI01 (sample SAMN06348120, study PRJEB24527) | human gut metagenome | biome: human gut; feature: ankylosing spondylitis patient; material: feces | host: Homo sapiens | place: China | collected 2015-10 | reverse complement strand
AAAAAGATACTATATGAATCTATTATACTGATCCACATAGTATCTTTTTCAGGCAATCTACAATATTGTCAACAAATATTTCTTCTTAATCTTCTACTTTTCAATCTTCTCTTTTTTTCTGGGTCTTCTCCGCATTGCTGTATGCCATGGCATAAAAGATTTCCTGGGAATTGAGTTTGACATCATTCAGGCTTCTGTCTGCATAATTTCCGGTTTCTGTCAGTCTCTTTCCTTTTTCATCATCATTCATCATTGTCTCGAACATCCAGTCCAGACGTTCCTTTAATTTCTCATTAAGAACCGGAGCAGCCACCTCCACACGACGGACTGTATTTCTTGTCATAAAGTCAGCAGATGCAATATATATTTTTTCTCTTTCTTTTGTACCGAAACGGTAGATTCTGGAATGCTCCAGATAACGTCCTACAATACTTATAACCTTGATATTCTCTGTGTATCCTTTTATCTCCGGAATCAGACAACAGATACCTCTGACAACCATCTCTATCTTTACTCCTGCCTGAGATGCTTCTACCAGTTTATTGATGATCACCTTATCTGTCAGGGAATTGATCTTGATTCCAATATAGCCTTCCTTTCCCTGTTTCACCTGGTCGATTTCTTCCTGTATCATATCCAGAACTCTGTTCTGCAGACATTTCGGTGCAACCAGAAGAAGATTGGATTTCTCAACAACTTCCCCTTTCAGAAGTGCCGCAAACACTTCTGCTGCTTCTTTTCCGATTTCCTGGTTTGCTGTGATCAGCGACAGGTCTGTATAAAGTGCAGATGTTTTTTCATTATAATTACCTGTACCAATCTGTGTAATATAGGACACACCCTTATCTGTTTTTCTGGAGATCAGGCACAGCTTGGAATGTACTTTATATCCATTCAGTCCATAGATTACTCTGCAGCCAGCTTCTTCCAGTTTTCTGGAATATTCAATATTGCTTTCCTCATCAAATCTGGCTCTCAGCTCTACAAGTACAACAACTTCTTTTCCGTTTTCTGCTGCTTCCACCAGAGCATCTACAATCTGGCTCTTGTCCGCCAGACGATATAATGTCATCTTGATGGATACAACAGAATCATCCTTTGCAGCCTCATTCAGAAGATTAATAAAAGATCTGATATTTTCAAATGGATAGGATAACAGTACATCTTTCTTCATAATCTGTGGAATCAAAAGGCTCTTATCATCCAGCTCCGGTGTCATTCTGGGAGCTCTTCTCTGATAGAAAAGTTTGTCCTGGGCAGTATTTCTCAGATATCCCTGAAGTCCGAATACAAAGGACATATCAAGCGGAACTCTGGTCAAAAATACGTGTTCTTTATCCACATGAAGCTCCTTACAGAGTGAACTTATCATCTTTTTATTTAATTCTCTGGATAACTCCATTCTCACAGGATTCATTCGTCTTCTCTGCTTGATCAGATTCTCCATTGCATCCCTGTAATCCAAATCCTCATCATAAATGGTTTCTGTATCAATATCTGCATTTCTGGTAATACGGAGCAGCGCTTTTTCCCTGATCTCATAGTTCTTAAACATTTTCGGCAGAAAATGAAGAATCAGCTCCTCTGAAAGCATGAAAGTCCCTTTTCTTGTAGGAATATCGATCAAACGTCTGAATACAGTATTACTGCAAGGGATAATAGCTGTTTTTGTTTTTCCACCCTTGCTCATCAGTGATGCCACTGCATAAATATTTTTATTTTTCAGGAATGGAAATGGCTGCTGTTTGCTCACAATATTTGCAGACAGATACGGTGCGATCTCCTGATCAAAATATGTTTCCAGAAGCTTGCCTTCCTCTGCAGATAATCTGTTAAAATTGATCAGACGCACTCCGTAAGGCTCCAGTTCTCCCATCAGCTGTTCATAGATAGCTGCCTTTTTCTGATCCAGATTTCTGGTGGCCTGAAAGATTGCAGTTACCTGTTCTTCACTGGTCATATTGGTTTTGTTCTCACGTATTACTTCAGATGCTTCCATCTGATCCATCAGAGTTCCGACTCTGACTCTGTAAAATTCATCCAGATTTGACTGATAAATAGCAGCAAATGTCAGTCTCTCTGCAAGCGGTACTCTTGGATTTCCCGCCTCATTTAAAACTCTCTCATTAAACTTCAGCCAGGACAGTTCTCTGTTCATCATATATACAGGTGCTGTAATTTCTTTGCTTTTTTTCTGTTGTTTTTTCATTCGGATAATTCCTCACTCTTTTTATTCGTGATATCAGTGGCAAAATTTATCAAACCTTTTGACTCTGACATCCCATAACGTTTAGAATTATAAACTTTGAATATCAATTCCATGGAATGTCCATGTTATATTTACGTAAAATTTCCAGTCAAACAAATAAATTTATCTGTTTCTCAATAAAAAAGTGATTTCTGCTATTCTATAGCAGTCCTTTCGCTACCTGTATTTTCTGTATGCTTCCCAGACTTACTGCCATACAAAGAACAGATAATACGAGTTTCGCTTATAGCATAGATGATTATCCAATAAAAAACAAGACTGCCCAGATTATACTTCGGACAGTCTCGCTTTTTATTTACTCATTCACCGGATTCACATGAACCATACAGTGTTTCACGTCTTTAAAATTTTTCTCTATAGTATGATGAACATTCTCTGCAACGTCATGTGCCTCATTCAGTGGAATCTCACCATCTGCTGAGATTTCAATATCCACATACATCTTAGAACCAAATAATCGTGTCTGGAGAAGGTCGATTCCCTTCACTCCTTTCACTCCCATGATCACTTCTCTCATGCTCTCTTCTGTTGCCTCATCGCAGGAATGGTCAACCATCTTATCAATGGCATCTCTGAAAATATCTACAGATGCTTTCACGATCAGTACACAGATTGCCACACTGGCAATTGGATCCAGGATCGGGAAGCCAAGTCTCGCACCCAGGATACCGATAAATGCACCAACAGAAGACATTGCATCTGAACGGTGATGCCATGCATCTGCCATTAATGCACCGGAATTTATTTTCTTCGCAGCACTTCTGGTATACCAGAACATCCACTCCTTCACTACAATAGAAACAACTGCCGCAATCAGTGCCAATGTTCCGGGAATTGCAATGCTTGCCCCTGAAGTACTCTTAATAATGTTCTCAATTCCACTCATGCCGATTCCGATACCGGTTGCCAGAAGCAGTCCGGACAAAATAATGGAAGATACACATTCCATCCGCTCATGTCCATACTGATGCTCCTTATCGGATTTTTTGCTGGATAAATTCACACCGACTATTACTACGAAAGTACTTCCCACATCAGATGCTGAATGAATCGCATCTGAGATCATGGCACCTGAATGTGCCAGAATTCCGGCAAGTAATTTAAATAAGGAAAGTAACAGGTTTACTGCAATACTCACACCTGATACCTTCATTGCCACCTTATGTTCCCATGCAGGCTCTTCCTTCTTAGCTGTCGTATTACTGTTTGTCTTGTCTGACATTGCTGTCATGTTTAATTTTTTTGTCTGTTCCATAACTAGGACCTCCTAAATTTTCTTTTCAAATATATAAGCTTTTGTACTTTCCTATATTTGAGTTTACAGGTTCTTCTTATGTCACATACATTGCGTCACAGTCAGAAAACATATTTCCTTTCTGTGACTTATCAAAGTGCGGTCTTACAGGGGTCTTTTTGTATTTCGGAACTGCACCTGTCTCAGAAAATCCTCCTAAAAAATCCCTCTAAAAGAAAATCTTTCCAAAACATACTTTTCAGAAAACAAAAAGACACACCTGCGGAACATACACTGTCCCACAGATATGTCTGAAAATTTTCATATCTGCTGCCGCTTCGCGCGGCCCGGCCCCACGCCCTCGAGCATCTCGGGCATCGCCTGCTCAGTTTGTACTGTTGATCTCGCATTCTGTTGAATGTAATGCAGTGCAAAGAGAATATAAATATTTTTTCTGATAATACACTATAGTATATCGGTTAGTCAAGCCAAATGTTATTGAAATTTTTTATCATGATGAAACAATATTCTGCAGCCACACACCCTTCTTAACCAGCACAAATCCAATCACACACTTAATCAAATCTGCCAGCTGCACACATGCATAAATCACAAGTACATGAATCCCTGTATAACGACTCAGCACAAACGCGATCGGCACACTGACGCACCAGATAAACACACTGTCAAACAGGAACGTAATAATCGTCTTTCCACCGGAACGCAGAGTAAAATAGGTTGCATGCAAAAACGCATTCTGCGGCATAAAGAATGCAGTGATCATAATCAGATACTTCGCCAGCTCCCTTGCCTCATCATTGGTATTATAAAGCATTGGAAACAGCGGCGCCATAACAAACATCACCATTGCCACACAGGTACAGCACATCACTGAGAACGCGATCATCTTGTTATCTGTATCTCTCGCTTTCTTCATATCTCCCGCACCCAGAAGCTGTCCCACAATAATCGCAACAGAATCTCCCAGCGCAATAAATACAATATTAAACACATTGTTGATGGTATTGGAAATATTCAGCGAAGCAACCACATTCAGCCCTCGAATCGAATAACACTGAGTCAGCATCGCCATGGCAGAAGCCCATAAAGTCTCATTAAACAACAGCGGTGTACCCTTGACCAGAATCTTCTTTGTCAGATTCGCAGGAACCTTAAGCGTGCTGTACAGCCCCTTTGCAAATGCATTCTTCTCCGTATGCCTGTGTGTCCAGCCTATTACAATTGCCGCCTCCACATAACGTGACAGCACAGTTGCGATTGCCGCACCTCTCACACCCAGTCTAGGGAAGAAAAATACACCATAGATCAACAGATAATTAAACAGCAGATTTACACAGATTGCCACAACCCCTGCTTTCATTGGCAGAACAGTCTCTCCGCACTCTCTCAGAGTACTGGAATAAATCTGCACCATCATAAACGGCGGCAATCCCAACAGCATAATATCCAGATACTGCTTTCCATACTTAAGCGTATCTGCGATCTGCTGCGCAGTACCCTCTCCCTGGAGATACATACTGATCAGATTCTCTCCAACAGTCAGAAACAGCAAAATCGTCCCAATCGTCAGAATCACAGCCATCCAGAACTTATACCTGAATGTCTGCCTCACACCCTCGTGATCCTTCTGTCCAAAATACTGCGCCGTGAAAATACCCGCTCCGGATACCCCTCCGAAAATACACAGATTATAGACAAAAATCAACTGATTCACAATGGAAGCCCCCGACATCTGCTCCGTACCGATCCGTCCGATCATAATATTATCCAGCAGACTCACGAAATTCGTAATTCCATTCTGGATCATAATCGGAACAGCCACAGCCAGAACCATCATATAAAACTTCCTGTCACCGATAAACTTCTTATGAAACGATGACCTTTCTTTTGTCCTTTCCATAAAACTTTTCCTCATCCTTCTTCACAAAAACAGACTGTCCTGAGACAGCCCTCGCCTTAAGCGTTGTATCACCTACATTACTATAAAAAAAACAACATTTCAACCCCATATCAATAAATTCATACTATCATTTTCTATTCCGTTTTTTCTTCACTCCATATCCGATAACGCACTTCCATACTATCATTCACAGTACCAGCCAGTTCACAGCGAAGAAAAATAAATGTTTTGAACCACATCTACAGGGGGTGTAGCAACTCTTAGTCTTTGGGAATTTGCGTTATGTCAGAAAAATTCACTGTCTGAGCGAAGCAAGTTTGAATTTTTCTGGCATGGTTTTAGCAAATTTCCAAAGGCTTAGAGTTCCTGCCCCCGCAGCCGTGGTTCAAAACATTTATTTTTCTTCGCGTCCCCTTTGAAACCATTAAAAAACTGCCGTTCCCCAATAATGAGGAAAACGACAGCTTTTCAAAAAGTATTTGCAAGCCTATTTAATAGCACCCTCAACCATACCATTCATAATCTGCTTCTGAGCAAGCAGGAATACGATGATCATCGGAATCATTGCCAGGAGTGCTGCAGTAAGGATCAGATCCCACTGCTTAACATAAGAACCAACAAACGCCTGTACAGCAACCGGAAGAGTCTTAACCTTACCATTCTGTCCTAACATCAGAGAAGGAAGAAGGTAATCGTTCCAGATCCACATACCATTCAGAATAGTAACAGTAACAATAACCGGTTTCAGAAGCGGAAGGATAATGCGGAAGAAAGTTCCCTCAGGAGAACATCCGTCAATCGCTGCAGCTTCTTCCAGTTCATATGGAATACCTTTAATAAAACCAGTTAAGATAAATACTGTCATAGCACCACCGAATCCACAGTATGCAAATACAATACCAGGAATAGACTGAAGCATGTTGATTCCAAGGAATTTACCTACATCACGGAATGTAGAAACCAGAGGAAGCATAACTACCTGGAAAGGAATTGTCATAGATGCAATGAATGTCATATAAATAGCTGTAGACCATTTTGTCTTGTTACGGCAGATAACCCATGCAGCCATACCGCCGAATAAAGCAAGTAATACAAGGGAAACAACTGTAATGATCGCAGATGTTCCGAATGCACTCCAGAAACTGAAGTTAGAGTTGTTGACAACGTTTGAAATATTTGTCTTAAACTGTGCAAAGCTTGCACCTGCAAAGCTTACAGGGTTGGCAACAATACCGTTTGCATTCTTAAATGTATTAATAAGTACCAGATAGAAAGGAGATAATATGTACGCTGCGATAACAATCGCAACAGCTGTAAGCACTACCTTTGGAGTTTTCTTCGTAACCATTACATTTCAACCTCCTTCTTATTGGAAATTCTAACCTGAATAATAGATACAGCAGCCAGGATAATGAAGAACAGAATAGCTTTCGCCTGACCAAGTGCATAATTGTTCTTGGAGATTGCTGTATTGTAAATATTCAGAGCCAGCATCTGAGTACCGTTTGTCAGATAGTTTCCGAAGAAACTTGCAACAGAACCTGTACCATTTGTTAAAGCCATGTTAACATCGAACTGTTTGAATGCTGATGTTAAGGTAAGGAATGTACAGATTGTAATTGTAGCTGCGATCATCGGAATCTTAATCTTAAATAATGTTGTAACTGCATTTGCGCCATCGATCTGAGATGCTTCCAGTACATCTTTAGGTACCTGTGTCAGACCTGTTACATAGATCAGCATGATATAACCTGCATACTGCCAGATATAAACAACGATGATAGCCATCATAGCTGTGTTTGTCTTTGACAGAAGTGAAATATTATTTGTCATCTTGATCAGTACGTTGTTAAATACGAACTGCCATACATAACCAAGTACGATACCGCCGATCAGGTTTGGCAGGAAATAGGAAGCTCTGAAGAATGAGAGTCCCTTAATCTTAGAGGTACAGAGTAATGCAAGCATAAACGCTACTACATTTACCAGAACCATATTCAGAACTACAAACAGAATTGTGATGATCAGTGACCAGAGGAAACTTGGTTCATTGAACATTGTCTTGTAGTTTGCAAATCCTACAAATCCTGTCATCTTGATTCCATTCCAGTCTGTAAAGGAATAGAATACACCAAGGCATAATGGAATAATAACTGTTACTACAAATGTAAATAACAACGGAAATACAAATATAAAGTTAACGATGCTTCTGTGATGTTTTAATGTTGGGAATAAATACATTCCCAGTAAAATGCCGATTGCACCAATGATCAGTGCCGGACCTCTCCAGCCTGCTCCACTTCCGGAAATATCCTGAATCAATGCTGCTGCCAGTAAAATAATACCGGCTATCAGGCATACCATGGAAATTGCTTTTTTACTAGCACTGTTTGTATTCATTTTGCCTTCATCCTTCCTATTTCTTATTTCAAAGCAAAAATCAATGCGTCTTAAACTTTTTGCGTACCTGGGTAAAGGTCTGCCGGACCTTTACTCAGGTATGCAGCGCAAATAAAAGTGGGCGGCAACATAAGCGCCGCCCATAAGTTTCAATTATTAGTTTGCATATGCACTTTCAAGAACCTGCTGCATTGTCTTTACAAATCCAGCTTCATCAAGGCTTCCAGATGCATAGTCAGCAAATACCTGACCTGTATAGTTCTGTGCGATACCTTCTTTGAAACCTGGAATTGACCAGTGCCATGCGGATGTCTTTTCTGCTTTCTGATAATCAGTAATTGTCTGAGCAAACGGATCGTCGCCTACGATTGTGCAGGATTTGAATGGACTTACGAATCCAGCTTCTTTTACGAGGACTTCCTGAGCTTCGTCTGTTGTCAGCCACTGAAGGAATGCTTCTGCTGCTTCTACATTACCATCTTTGTATACGGACCACCAGGATGGGGAGCTTGTAAGGATTGTATCCTGTCCATCTTCGAATGCGTACGGGATCATACCAACTTCGAAGTTACCAGCTTCTTTGTAAGCGTCAGCGTCATCACCAACCATTGTTGCACCGATCCAAGATCCCTGTGTAACAAATGCATATTTACCGGATAAGAAGTTCAGAATCTGCTGATCATATGTACCGGAAACAAGGAGCGCAGGATCTGAATACTGGTTCAGAAGACCTACAAAGTTAGCGAAATCTGTGAAACGGCCTTCGTCAAGTTTACCGCCATCATTGAGCATGTCAATGTAAGTAGTGTCATCTCTGTCAAGACCTTCATCCAGATATGTACCAAATAAATGGTTACCTGTTGACCAGTAAAGGTTAACTGGTTCTGCTGCATAACCTACAACTGCTGTCAGTCCAAGTTCATCTTTCTTGGAATCAATTGTCTCAAATGCTTCTTTGATTGCATCCGGACTTGTTAATGTGGAAGGATCAATTCCCGCTTTATCAAGGATGTCTTTGTTATATGCAAGACCGATTGCTTCTGTTGTATATGGGAAACCGATTGTACCCTGGCTCTCATCAACATAAGCTGCATCTGTATCAGAAGCCCATTCCTGATCGCTCATATCTACTAACATATCTGTCCAGTTAGCAAAGTCTGCTCCACTACCGTTTACGAAGATGTCAGGCATGTTATCTGACTGGTAGTATCCTTTCAGAGTACCCTGGATATCGATTCCGCCGCCCATGGATTCGATTTCTACTTTAGTTCCTGTTTCTTTCTCATACATTTCAGCTAATTTCTTCAGCTGAGCGTCAACTTCGATCTTACCGTTTACAAGACGAATACTGTCACCGTCTGCTGCCTGTACGGATACTGCTGCCGGAACCATTGATGCGATCATAGATACTGCTAAAAGTGTTGCAAATACTTTTTTCTTCATTTTCGTCACCTCGTCATTTTTTTAACTGTTTCTTTTTACCTTTTGCGCATAAGGTTTTTTGATAGTTGTATAATACCACTTTGTTTCTGAAATAGCAAGACCTTTTTCGCATAAGTTTGAATTTTTTTATCTTTCTTTTTCGTCATTTGTTAAATATGCACAATTTCTTTTTTCTATCTTATTACACTATGTCCAAAAAAGTGCTACTTTGAGGTCAAAAAAGTGCATACTCTTTGAATTGTATCCTATGGCTTGTGCATGTTTTTCCTTCGTCAGACAAGTAAAAACTTCTGCGCAGAACATTACGGAATAATTTCCTGTAACATAATAAAACAGCATTTCAGGTTCTGCACCCGAAATGCTGTTTTATTATGTCTTATTCATTTTGTTTCCGTTTATGCTGCCTGTTCTTTTTTCTTACCGGTGATTGTAAGCAGATGGCTCTTGATCAGTACCGGACGTACTGCATTGTAGATCACTGCTACCAGAATCACCGAAACAACTGCATTGAATAATGTCGCTACAGCACTCATTTTTGCAAGTGCCTGTGCCAGTTCCTGAGGCTGTCCGAGAATATACTGTTTGTAGAAATATCCTACGATCGGATCTGCCACAACATTAAACGCAAGACCTGCTACAGAGGCAATCACACTCCATTTGAAAACATACTTCTTATCTGTACTTTCATTAATCTTTGCAATCTTATGTGCTACCAGACCTGTAATCAGGCCAATACAGAATTTCAGTACAAATGTCTTTGGTGCGCCTGTGATATATACAGGATCCATCAGGTCTGCGATTCCCATTCCGATGGCACCGGATAATCCGCCGTATACACCGCCGATCAGAAGTGCTGCCAGTACGCAGAATGCATTTCCGATATGGATGGATGTTGCATCACCGCCCGGTACAGGGATCTTAATCTGCAGGAATGTAAAAGATACATAGCATAACGCAGCCATAAGAGCTGTCTCTGCAAGTTTTGTAATTGTGCTGTTCTGAGTATTCATAATAACTGTCCCCTCTCATATGATCTGATAGAAGGCCCATATCAATAAGCCAGATTGCCTGTTTGATTCTCACTATCAGATTTTTTATATATTGACGCATCAATATGTTGAAGTTATCATACGCGAAATGTGTCATTATTTCAATGACCAATTTTTTGAATTTTTTAGAGGTCAGATTGAATATTCTGTAAAAGAATCCTGCTTGCAGGATTCTCCGCCTGCGGCGGGTCGCTTCAGCGACATAATTCCTCTCCGTCGCAGTGCGATCCTGCCCGGAGGGCCTTTTTGTGTTATAGGAACATTACGGAGTAATTTCCTATAACACAAAAAAGCCCTCCGTCTGCATGCTGCTCACATGAAAACAGAGGGCTTCATTATTCTATTTGCTTAGATTCTTGCTACGCCTGATTTTCTTGCTGCTTCTGCTACAGCTTTAGCTACAGCGTCTTTTACGCGTGGGTCAAATGCTGCCGGAAGAATATATTCCGCTGTTAATTCTTCGTCACTTACCAGACCTGCAATTGCATATGCTGCTGCAACTTTCATTTCATCGTTAACATCTGATGCTCTTGCGTCCAGTACACCACGGAAAAGTCCCGGGAAGCAGAGTACGTTGTTTACCTGGTTCGGGTAATCAGAACGTCCTGTGGATACCACTGCTGCGCCTGCTGCTTTTGCTTCGTCAGGGAAGATTTCAGGTACCGGATTTGCACATGCAAAGATGATAGGATCTTTTGCCATTGAGCGGACCATATCCTGTGTCAGTGTTCCAGGTGCGGATACACCGATGAAGATGTCTGCGCCTTTGATCACTTCTGCAAGAGTACCTTTCTCTTTGTTGAAGTTTGTAATCTTAGCCATCTCTTCTTTAATCGGGTTTAATCCTTCTCTGCCTTCGTAGATTGCACCCTTTCTGTCTGTCATGATTACGTTTTTAAGTCCCATGGACATTAACAGTTTGATGATAGCGATACCTGCAGCACCTGCTCCGGAAGTAACGATCTTCACTTCATCAAGCTTCTTGCCAACCAGTTTCAGCGCATTAATAACACCTGCAAGTGTGATAACTGCTGTTCCGTGCTGATCGTCATGGAAGATCGGAATATCACAGCATTCTTTCAGTTTCTTTTCGATTTCAAAGCATCTTGGTGCGGAAATATCCTCAAGATTGATTCCTCCAAAGGATCCTGCCAGGAGGCTTACTGTCTTAACGATCTCATCAACATCTTTACTGCGGACGCAGAGCGGAATCGCATCTACACCGCCAAATTCTTTAAAGAGTACACATTTACCTTCCATAACAGGCATACCAGCTTCCGGTCCGATATCTCCCAGTCCAAGTACCGCAGTTCCGTCTGTTACAACAGCAACTGTATTCCAGCGTCTTGTCAGATCATAACTCTTGTTTACATCCTTCTGGATCTCCAGACAAGGCTGAGCAACACCCGGTGTGTAAGCAAGGCTTAAAGCATCTTTGGAATCTACTTTGGCTCTTGATACAACCTCAATTTTACCTTTTAAGTCATAATGCATTTTTAAAGATTCTTTTGCGTAGTCCATTTTGTTTTGGCTCCCTTCTGCACTCTTTTTTTGAGACGCCTACATTGTAACATTAACTTGGCTCAGATTCTACTGTTTTTCTGACCTTTTTTCTCAAAATAATTAAAACAGCATCTTTCTGTAGAAAATTGGAAAGATGCTGTCTCAGTTATGATACTTTATTTTTTGATATCAGGTTAGGGGCAAAATACCTTTTGACCCTAACATCATTATTTATCTGTATCAAAATGCACTTCTGCGCTGGCAACTGCACGCTCATCCAGGAGTTGTTTGAAAGTCTTGGTCTTTGCTTTTTCTTCGTAGTCATCGGACCAGTAGTAGCCTTTCAGCTCATCCATATACTCATAGTAATCACAAAGATAGATATATACTGTGGAAATATCCCTGTCCTGTATTGCATATGTGTCCGCATTACCATTTGCCACTCCGCCATATGGCATGATATCTCCATTGGCATCCAGCATAACTGCAAAATACTTTGCTTCCGGATCCTGCATTTTCATAGTGATCTCAAATGGTGTTTTCGTAATGGAGAGAACACCATCTCCATTTTCATCTACCACATTTACATCCTTTTTAACCGTATCGGAAGTATTTTTCTCTACATCTACGTTGAACTTCCAGTCACCCTTCAGTGTCCATGAGTTATATCTGTTATTACCTTCAATTGCCTCAGGATACCGTTCAAAATACTCATTCCACATCTCAGTGAAAAACTGATGTTCCAGATCCTTCTGTTCTTCTGTCAGGCTCTCATAATCTGCATCATCTGTGCTGATTCCATGCTCTGCCATTTTCTGATTATATTCATCCCGCAGATCCTGAGGGATATCCGGGGTAGTATCCTGGTCATCCGGAAGAGTACCCACAATATCTTTCAGATCCAGCTCCATGGCAAACCTGTCAGGTACCTTGATGTCTTTGACATAATCGCTGATTGCCGGACCTCCCACCTGAGGAAGGTTCTCATCACTGTATTCATCCATTCCCAGTGTCTGGGCTAACTTGTCAAAACTAAAGTCCTCAGAATCTACATCAATCCCTTTTTCTTTGAAAAATGCGTTACGCACCTCATAAAATTTTGTCCATCCTGCATCATCCACTGTCATATCTTCTACAGGAATACGCAAAACTCCTGCATAGGTGTTATCATCCAGCATTTTTCCATCCAGATAAGCATTGAACAGATTACTTTTTTCATCCATGTAATCATATTTCACTGTAGAATTCTCGCTGAGCTTAATATTGGGTTTTCCATCAGATGTAATGAATGTATCCGGGAATTTATCCTCTGTATGGATTGTCATGGACAGGTACAGAGCCATTTCATTACAGTATACTTCTGAAAGCGTGACAGTTGTTCCATCTACTGTTTTACTGTATGATTCATTGTCTTTCGTTTTATCTGCATTGTTATTTTCTGTTGTATTCTGATCCTCAGCCTGAGCACTTTGAGGATTACCTCCGTCCTCCTGACTTTCATTAGTATCTGCCAACTCTGCATCTTCTGCAGAATCTGTCAACTGCTTTGCATATTTCGAATAATCACCATAAAATCCCATGGAATTACCGAGCTGCTTAAATACATTTCCAACCAGAGGGATGTTCTCTGCAAATGCCGGATTTGTGATACATACTGTTGAAAATACAGCTGCAGCTGCAGTCAGTCCCAAAGCTGTTTTGTATACTGTTTTGAATTTCTTGTGCGATTTTGCTGTTCCTGTGGATTTCTTTCCGGAACTTCCTGTTGATTTTTCTGTTGATTTTTCTGTTGATTTCTCCTGTAATCTTTGCACCATATTCTCTGTATTTTCCGTATGTCCAGAAGCTGCTGCCATTTCTCTGATTCTGGAAAATGCTTCGTTTTTTGCATCTTCTGCCTGCTTTGGCAATGGAAACTCTGCCTGCATGATTTCCTCTATCGCATTGTCATTTCTGTTATTCTTTTCTTTATCAAAATCCAACTTCTTCGCCATGATCACTTCATTCCTTTCTTGAACTTACTGTTATGTTTCCTGCTGTTACTGATCCTGTTCTCAGATTTTCATTCTGATATTCTGCAAACCTTCTGCTATACCTGTGAATTCTCTGTTTTTCTTTTTTTTCTGCTGCAGTCTCTTCTTCTGAATATTATCTTCTGCTGAAGTATATTCCTGCTTTAGCTGCATACGGGCTCTGACCAGTCTGGTTTTTACAGTGTTTTCATTCATATTTAATATAGAAGCAATGTCTGCGATCCGAAATCCCTCTACATAATACAGAACCAGTATGATCCTGTAGGATTCGTCCAGCATTCCAAGCATTTCCTTGAACTCAAATTCCTCAATGGACATATCCTGTCCGGGGACTTCCGGAAGTTCTTCGGCTCTGCTGAAGTTTTTATAATGTCTGTGGATTTTATTGCATTCATTGATCAGAATACGGGTCATCCA
>OOBI01001258.1_pt1 | contig 14320 bp, 13 predicted proteins | sample 1671081 | NCBI WGS metagenome assembly OOBI01 (sample SAMN06348120, study PRJEB24527) | human gut metagenome | biome: human gut; feature: ankylosing spondylitis patient; material: feces | host: Homo sapiens | place: China | collected 2015-10 | reverse complement strand
ACCCGGGCAGATGCTGACCTTTCTGTGAATGGCTGCTGCCATACGGGACAGTGCTGCCATAGACTCGCCCTGGCTTCCTGTTGTGATAATAACGGTCTTCTCTGGTGGGTAATTGCGAAGCAGCTCAATATCAATTAAAGTGCCTTCTGGAATATTAATATAGCCAAGCTCGCTTGCCTTTCCAATGATGTTAACCATGCTTCGTCCTTCTACAACAACCTTGCGGTCATATTTGTAGGCAGTATTGATGATCTGCTGCACACGGTCTACATTAGATGCGAATGTTGCAACGATGATTCTCTGGTTTCTATGCTCAGAGAAAATTGTATCGAATGTATGGCCAACTGTACGCTCAGACGCTGTAAAGCCCGGTCGCAGTGCATTAGTACTATCGCAAAGAAGTGCCAGTACGCCCTTCTTTCCAAGCTCTGCAAAGCGCTGTAAGTCTGCCATATCACCAAATACAGGTGTATAGTCGATCTTAAAGTCTCCAGTATGAATAATGGTTCCTGCCGGAGAAGTAATGGCAAGTGCTGCTGCATCAACAATACTGTGATTTGTGCGGATAAACTCTACTTTAAAATCACCTGCTGAGATTGTCTGGCCATACTTTACTACCTTTCTCTTTACACTCTTTGTAATGCCGTGCTCCTCAAGCTTTCCCTCGATAATTCCAAGAGTCAGCTTTGTTCCGTAAAGTGGAACATTGATTTCTTTAAAGAAAAACGGCAATGCACCGATATGATCCTCGTGACCATGCGTAATAAATACGCCCTTTACCTTGTGAATGTTTTGTTTTAGATACGTGATATCTGGAATGACCATATCAATACCGAGCATCTCATCCCCCGGGAATGACATACCGCAGTCTACAACGATGATGCTTTCTCCATACTCAAACACCGTCATATTCATTCCGATTTGCTCAAGACCTCCTAATGGTATGACCTTGACACTTGTTTCAACTGTACTCAAATCTTACCTCCTTTTTCCTGTTCATTTATGAAACAGCTCTTTTTTCTGTCGTAACTTCTCTGTCCAATGTTTCATCCAATTAACTGATTGGAGTCTTCATTCACTTTATTGCCATAACGCACTCACATTTTCTGTGCATCACTCAATGGTAATATCCTCATCAGAAAGGAGTTCTTCAAATACTTTCGAAACAGGTCTCATCTTCAACGAGCTCATACACGGCCTCCGGATCCTCATCACGTGATGTGTCCTTTAAAATCAGACACTCTGCATCCTCATCATCCGAATCTGCCACCAGCAGATAATTGCTTGCACCGAGCCTTGTTTCCTCAATCACATAAAACGTTACCTCTGTTCCATCATCTGCTGTCAAAATGATCTTATCTTCCATTCGCCTTCTCCAGTCTTTTCTTTTTCCTAGTCTGCTGTGCTATTCATAACTTCCAGGTTTTTATTATTATTTTTTTCTTCTGTGTCCGATTCGCTATCAGCAAGTTTACTGCCCTTCTTTGTGTTTTCCATAAAGTCCTGCAAAATAAGCCCTGCTGCTACCTGATCGATCACGGTTTTTCGTTTTTCCCTAGGCATACCGCACTCCTGCAGAATTTCATCAGCTGCCACTGTTGTCAGCCTCTCATCCTGCATAATCACCTCAAGTTTGGTTCTACGCTCTAGCATTGCTTTAAACGCAAGCGCAAGCTCTGCACGCTCTCCTGCTGATCCGTCCATATTGACTGGATAACCCAAAACGATCTTTTCGATCTGGTATTCTCCTACCAGCTGTTCAATCCGCGCAAGTGTACGCCGCAATTTATTCTCCTCTTTTCTTGTAATGGTTTCTAACGGCTGAGCAGTGTAACCCAACGGATCAGTAACCGCCACTCCCACTGTCTTGGAACCATAGTCGAGTCCTAATAATCTCACTTTTTCTCTCTGCCTTTTCTTTCAATGCATGTTTCTACGTAGTTTCTCATCAGTTCTTCGAGAATTTCATCTCGCTCAACCTTCATGATGAGGCTTCTGGCATTATTGTGGCTTGTGATATAGGTCGGATCACCGGACATAATATATCCGACAATCTGATTCACCGGATTATATCCTTTTTCTGCCATCGCATTGTATACCAAATCCAAAACATCTTTTACTCTGATTTCCGGATCGCCTTTTACATTAAAATATTGTGTACTATCTAAATTTCCCATATTATCACGCCCTTATCTAAAACTTTACCACTATTTTAATATATCTTTCTAGGAAATTCAACCATTATATTCGGCAGTTAAAAATCCCATCCTGAAGAAATTCGGTAATTTCTCCTGTTACAAGCTGATTCTCCAGATTTTTTTCTGATAAAACAGCAACTTTTATATACTCTCTTGTATGACCGACCCAGTAAGTCTGTCCATTAATCTCGGTTGTTTCCTCAAATAAAATCTCAACCTGTTTTCCAAGATAATATTCCATATATTCTTTCTGATGTGCTTTTCCAAGCTCAATCATCTCATGACTTCTGCTTGCTTTTACCTGTTCCGGAATCTGATTTTCCATTTTATCTGCTCTTGTGCCTTTTCTTCTTGAATATTTAAAAATATGAGTCTCATAGAATTTAGCTTCTGATACCATTTCCTTAGAGGATTTAAATTCTTCCTCTGTTTCCCCCGGAAATCCTACAATTACATCGGTTGTCAGTGCCGGATGGTCAAAATATTTCCGAAGTAGACGACATCCTTCTAAGTATTCTCCTGCGGTATATTTACGGTTCATTCGTTTTAAAGTTTCCGTGCATCCACTCTGCAAAGACAAATGAAAATGCGGACAGATGGCCGGCAGACTGCTTAAGGTCTTTACAAACTCTTCTGTAATAATACGCGGTTCTAAAGAACCCAGACGAATTCTTTTTACACCCTCAACATTCTGTACTGCCACAATCAGATTTAACAGACTATCCTCACAGTCAATCCCATAAGAACTTAAATGGATTCCGGTTAAGACAAATTCCTGATATCCAAGTGCTACCAGACGTTCTACTTCTTTTATGACTTCCTCTCTCTTACGGCTTCTGACACGACCTCTGACATAAGGAATAATACAGTAACTGCAGAACTGATTGCATCCGTCCTGTACTTTTAAATAAGCTCTGGTGTGCTCTCCTGTGGAAGCCAGCTCCAGTTCTTCGTATTCTACCGGTTTTTCAAGGTCTATTCTCTCTTCCTTCTGACCATTTCCGCTTTGATACTCTTCCAGAACGGCAATCAAATCCTGCTTTCTGTTATTTCCAAGCACAATATCAATTGCCTCGTCAATTTCTTCTCCTTTTTGCGCCTGCGCATAACAGCCTGCTGCCACAACAACTGCCTGAGGATTCATTTTCTTTGCCTTATGAAGCATCTGTCTTGATTTGCGGTCTGCAATGTTTGTAACCGTACAGGTATTAATGATATAAATATCTGCTCCAGGCGCAAATGGTACAATTTCATACCCCGCATTTTTAAGCATTTGTTCCATTGCTTCAAGCTCATAAGCATTTACTTTACATCCTAAATTGTGCAATGCAACTTTCTTTTCCATATATTTCTATTTTACTCCTATTTATTCTTAAGCGTTTTGACGAATAGTTTCCGAATTATTTGTATTTTATTTCTCTCTTTTAGATATTGACTTTTTGCCCCATTAACGGTAACATTATGCTTGTAAAAAGCAAAAAACACTGATTGTAAGGGAGGATTTGTCCAATGAAAACAGTTAAAATTTCTCTGAATTCTATCGACAAAGTGAAATCATTTGTAAATGAAATCACAAAATTTGACTATGACTTTGATTTAGTATCAGGAAGATACGTAATCGATGCAAAATCTATCATGGGTATCTTCAGCTTAGATTTATCCAAATCTATTGATTTAAACATCCATGCAACTGATGGTGCTTTAGACGATATTCTTACTGTCTTAAAACCATATTTAGTAGACTAATATAAAATGGATGATAGAAACCAAGGACTGTTTTAACAGTCCTTTTTTCTATTTCTGCTTTTCACTCATTAATAAAGAAATCTTAAGAGCCACACAATTCTGTATGACTCTTATTATTTTATTATTGCAAATTTTACTCACACACAATCGTCTCTGCTGTCTCTACAGCCTGTATCATCATTTCTTCAATCTTATCCTGTAACTTCTCTTCTGAGCGTTTAATTACTTTCAGATTTGGTTTTGTAACCGGATGTTTCGCAACAAAGATTGTACAGCAGTCTTCAAACGGTAAAATCGAGGTCTCATAAGTATTGATTTTTAATGCCACATCTACAATTTCCTGTTTGTCAAATCCAATCACCGGACGGAATACCGGCATGGTGCAGACTTCATTTGTAGCAGCAAGGCTGTGCATTGTCTGGCTTGCCACCTGACCGATACTTTCTCCTGTAATCAATCCGAGACAACCGTCTTTTTTTGCAAATTCTTCTGCAATTTTCATCATATAACGACGCATGATAATGGTTAATTCTTCATGCGGACATTTTTCGTAAATATACAGCTGGATATCTGTAAAGTTTACAACATGAAGATGAATCGGTCCACTGTATTTTGCTACTAATTTTGCCAAGTCTACGACTTTCTGTTTTGCTCTTTCACTTGTATATGGCGGAGCATGGAAGTATACAGCATCAATCTTAACACCACGTTTTGCAATCATGTATCCGGCAACCGGACTGTCGATTCCGCCGGATAATAACAGCATCGCTTTTCCATTTGTTCCAACCGGCATACCTCCCGGTCCCGGAATTACTTCAGAATACAGATAAATCTTATCTCTGACTTCCACGTGAATCATCACATCCGGTTCATGCACATCCACTTTCATATTCGGACAGGAATCCAGTACATCCCCTCCAAGCTGTGCGTTCATTTCCATAGACGTCATCGGATAGCTCTTCTTTGCACGACGCACGTCCATTTTGAAGGTTTTTGGCTCATCCTTGTACATCTCTTTCACATAAGCAACCACTTCTTTGGATAACTCTTCGTAGCCTTTGTCCTCTAATACTACAGTCGGGCAAATTCCAAAGATACCAAAGACACGTTTTAATGCCTCTATTGTCTCATCATAATCAAATTCACTGTCTGCATAGACATAAATTCGACCACGCTCTTTTACGACTGAAAATTCGCCATCTACTTCTTTTAATACATGACGAATCTGGTCTACAAGCGCATCTTCAAAAATATATCTGTTTTTTCCTTTAATTGCAATCTCTGCATATTTTATCAAAAATGCTTTGAACATATCGTTTCCTTTCATTTCATAATATTGTCTTTTATTCTTTTTTATCTCATTAACTTCTTTTACATCTTAATGTCGTGCAAATTTCCGAAGCACCGGAAGTACTTTTGCGATTTCATCTACCGCATAATCAAGTTCCTCTTTTGTTGTCATCTCGCTTAGACTGAAACGAATTGCGGACTCTCTGCGTTCTGCTGAGACTCCAAGTGCAAGCATGGTTGCACTTGCGGCTCTTTTGTGGCTGGAGCAGGCACTTCCCGCTGAAATATAAATCTGTTTTTCTTCTAAGGTATGAAGCAGAACCTCACTTCTGACTCCAACAAAGCTTGCATTTAAAATATGCGGTGCCCCATCTTCTGGTTTTGGACCATTGATAAAGACATTGTCCAGTTCCTGAAGTCTCTTTGCAAGATACAGTTTATTTTCCTTTAACTGTTCAATTTTTTCATCGAAATCTTCATAAATCTTCTTCGCTGCCACTCCAAGCCCTGCAATTCCCGGAACATTATCTGTACCGGAACGCATGCCTTTTTGCTGTCCACCGCCAAGAATCATCGGCTGAATTTTTATTTTTTCATTTACATATAAAAATCCAACTCCTTTTGGTCCATGAATTTTATGACTGCTTACAGATAACAAATCAATTCCCATCCGTTTTGGATAGATACGGAATTTTCCATAACCCTGAATTGCATCTACATGATAAATTGTTTTCGGATTCTTTTCATGAACCAGCTTTCCAATCTCTTCCACCGGAACAACTGCTCCTACCTCATTATTGACATACATCGTAGAAACTAAAATTGTATCCGGACGGATTGCAGATTCCAGTTTTTCCATCGAAAGAATTCCGTTTGCATCAACCGGAATTTTTGTTATTTCAAATCCCTGTTCCTCTAATGCTGCAAGCGGTGCTGAAACTGCTGCATGTTCAAACACGGTAGAAATAATGTGTTTTCCCTGTCTGCGATTTGCATAAGCGCATCCAACAAGTGCCCAGTTATCGGATTCTGTTCCGCCTGATGTAAAATAAATTTCTTTTTCCTGAACTTTTAAAGTTTTTGCAATTTTTTCTGTCGCATCTTTTACATACTGTTCTGCTTCCACGCCTTTTTTGTGCATTGCAGAGGGATTTCCATAATCTTCCATCATAGTTTTTACTACAATGTCTCTTACCTCTTCAAAGCATTGTGTGGTTGCTGAATTATCAAGATATGCTTCCATTTTATTTTATTCCTCCAAAGCAAACATCAGAACTGAAAGCACTGTCAATCCCGCTGTTTCTGTTCGTAAAATTCGTTTTCCAAGAGTGATTGCTTTTGCACCCTCATCCATTGACTGTTCGACTTCTTTTTCATCGAAACCACCTTCCGGTCCTATGAAAATTCCAATCGACTGACCTGGTTTTATACTGTTTATGATTGCTTTTGTCTCCTGCATCCCTTTTGCACGCTCATAAGGTAAAAGAATCACATCCAGATTTTTTGCATAAGCAAGGGCTTCTTTAAAACTCATCACATGACTGACTTCCGGCACATACATACGTTTGGACTGCTTTGCCGCACTTTCCGAAATTGCCTGCCATCTACGCTGCTTGTTTACCTCTTTTTTTCCCTCCAGACGCACAACTGCTCGCTTAGTTGCCACCGGTATCACCTGATGCACACCCAGCTCTACTGCCTTTTGAATAATCCATTCCATTTTGTCTGACTTTGGAAGTCCCTGAAACAGATAGATTTTAGAAGAAAGTTCATATCCTGCTTCCTGTGCATACATGATATGCGCAGTAACTTCATCTTCTAAAAATTCTTCGATGTAGCACGTATATTCCATTGTCTCTCCGGTACTAATCAGGATTTCCTCTCCGGTTTTCATCCGCAGTACATTTTTGATATGATTGACATCACTGCCACAGATGCGAATGACCGTTTCTTCTACCTGAGACGGTTCTACAAAAAAACGATACATTTTTTGCTCCTTAATTTTTTCTGGCCGTAACAGACACCCATTCTCCCTGATGTGTAACCTCTAACACTTCAAGACCGGCTGCTTTTACCGCATTTACAACAGTTTCTTCTTTGTCGTCAATGATACCGGATGTAATATAAATTCCACCTTTTTTCATCTGATTTAAGATAACCGGAGTCAGTGGAACTAATACATCTGCTAAAATATTAGCAACTACGATATCATATTTTTCATAGCCGACTTTGTCCTGTACTTCTTTATCATCAATGATATTTCCAATCATCATGTCAAAAGCTTCTACCGGAATCTCATTTGCCTCTTTATTTTCTTCTACTGCCGGAACTGCACAAGGATCAAGGTCTGTTCCGACTGCATGTTTTGCTCCTAATTTCAATGCTACAATCGATAAAATTCCGCTTCCTGTTCCGACATCAAGCAGTTCTGTCTCGCTTGTCACATATTTCTTTAACTGACGGATACAAAGCTGTGTGGTCTCATGCATACCTGTTCCAAACGCTGTACCTGGGTCAATATGAATAATCATTCGGTCTTTATCTTCTTCTTTTACTTCTTCCCAGGATGGAATAATCAAGATATCATCTACATAAAACTGCTTGAAATACTGTTTCCAGTTATTAATCCAGTCTTTGTCTTCGGTCTGGGAAAGTGTAATCATTCCGGAACCGATGTCTACAAACATTCTTAACTCTTCTAATTCTGCCTTTACTTTTTCAAGCATTGCATTGACATCTTCATCCTCATCCAGATAAAAATTCAGATATGCAACCCCATCATCTTCCGGCATATCCGGAAGAATATCTACAAACATCTGCTTTTTATCTTGTTCGGATAACGGCTGTTTATCCTGAATTTCCGCACCTTCAAGCCCGATGTCCGCAAGGGTGGAAATGACAATATCTTCTACTTCTTCTCTGATTTCCAAAGTAATTTTATTCCACTTCATAGTTAGTCTTTCCTTTCTTTATCTATACTCTCTTATACAAACATAAATACAATCGTTATTGTCACTACCGATAATACAGTCGACAAAATAATTCCCTCTGATATTGTATGTGCATCTTTATTATATTGTTCCGCTAACATAACCGGCATATTTCCGGTTGGAAGAGCCAACATTAAAATAATGGTTGCACGCATAATATAATCCGGAAGAATTGGTTTTAACAAAATTGCAATTAAAACCGGTAAGACCAGAAACCGCAATAATTCAAATAGCATAAGCTTTCGATTTTCAATTATTGTTTTCGGATTTAACCCCACTACAGATGCTCCGATTACCATCATAGAAAGAAACGTACAGGCATTTCCACAGTAAGTTACGATATTCTGAAGCGTCTCCGGAACGGTAAGCTGAAACCAGTAAATCAAAAATGCAAAAATGCAACAGACAAAACCGGGTGTAAAAATATCTGTCCAGGACTGTTTTTTATCGCCTTCTGTTCCCTTTCTTACCAATGCAATCCCAAATGTAAAGATAAAAATGTTATACAGAAAATTAAAAATCACCACATATAAAATTGATTTATGTCCAAGAATTGCGAGTGATACCGGAAATCCGATAAATCCAACATTTCCAAACGTGCTCATCAAAACATATGCTTCTTTTTCCTTCGTCTGTACCCGAAAAATCTTTACAAATGCATAACCAAACACAATCAACAGAACATAATACACAATACCAATTCCCGTTACAATCCCTACATTTTTTCTGGAAATATCTGACATATCCTGAAACACACTTGCAAGAATCATTGCAGGGCAGCAGATGTTTACAACAATTGCTGATAAATCCTTCATCACCATTTCTGATACAAACTTCCTTTTATACATGAAATATCCAAGTATAATCAGCGCAAATATCATCACCATCTGCTTTAGAACCACTATGCTGCCCATTTTCTCATAAACTCTCCCACTTTATCTATTTAACATTCCTATTATAAGGGAAATTTTTTTAGATTGCAACGAAAAAAAGAGAAGAAAAAATGTGAAACAATCACAAATTTTCTTCTCTTTTTACTAATCTTCAAATGTTTCTTTAATGGTTTCTTTGAATTTTTCCCATCCGCCTTTTTTCTTCTTTTCCGGAGTTTCTTCTTTTTCTTCTTTTGGACGATTTCCACAGGCGGCATCGAATTTACGAAGTGCTTCTTTTGCCTCTTCATTTAACTTAGTTGGTACCTGAACAACCAGTGTAACATAATGGTCACCACGTACGTTTTTATTTCTAAGGGACGGTACACCTTTTCCTTTTAAGCGGACTTTGGTATCGGTCTGCGTTCCGGGTTTGACATCGTACATAACGTCTCCGTCTACCGTACTGATGCGGACTTCTCCACCGAGTGCTGCCTGTGCATAAGTAATTGGTGCAGTAGAAAAGATATTCATATCCTGTCTCTGGAAAATCGGATGACGGGCTACCATGACTTCTACAAGCAAATCTCCTCTTGGTCCTCCGTTTGTTCCCGGTTCACCTTTATCACGGATACGGATACTCTGTCCATTGTCAATACCTGCCGGAATACTTACCTGAATCTTCTTATGTTTGGATACATATCCTGTACCATGGCAATCGGTACATTTATCTTTAATGATTTTACCGGTTCCCTGACAATCCGGACAAGTCTGAACATTCCGAACCATTCCGAACATAGACTGCTGTGTATAGACAACCTGACCTTCTCCATGACATTTTGGACAAGTCTCCGGCTGTGTTCCAGGTCTTGCACCTGTTCCATGACAGGTTTCACAGGTTTCTTTTAAATTTAAATCCAGTTCTTTTTCACATCCAAAGACTGCCTCTTCAAATGTAACACGAACTCCGGCTCTGACATTTGCGCCCTTCATTGGACCATTATTCGTTCTTCTACGACCACCGCCGCCGAATAAATCTCCAAAAATATCTCCAAAAATGTCACCCATATCTGCGCCGTCAAATCCGCTGAAGCCACCATATCCGCCGGCTCCGCCACCGCCATTTTCAAATGCGGCATGTCCAAACTGGTCATACTGTTTTCGCTTTTCTGCATCACTTAATACTGCATAAGCTTCGGAAGCTTCTTTAAATTTTTTCTCTGCTTCTTTATCACCTGGGTTTACGTCTGGATGATATTTTTTTGCCAGCTTACGATATGCACTTTTTATGGTAGAATCATCTGCGCCTCTGTCGACACCAAGCACCTCATAATAATCTCTCTTATCCGCCATTGGTTTTAATCCTTTCTATACACACATTTAGGCATGGAGCGCCTGTCAGCACCCCATGCCCCATATCTTTTATTTACTGACAATTTTATACTTCTCTGTAATCTCCGTCAACTACATCATCGCCATAAGCTTCATTTGCTCCTGCGCCTGCACCTGCCTCTGGTCCCGGACCTGCCTGAGCACCTGCTGCTCCCTGTGCACCTTCGTACATTTTAGCAAAGAGTTTCTGTGCACTCTGCATCAGTTTTTCTTTACCTGCTTTGATGTCAGCAATCTGGGCATCTGTAATCTCATCGGTGTTTGCACAGCCATTCAGGATTTCTTTTAATGCATTTAAGTCAGCTTCTACTGCTGTTTTATCATTTGCATCTAATTTATCGCCAGCTTCTTCCATTGCTTTTTCTGTCTGGAATACCATAGCGTCTGCATCATTCTTTGTATCAACTGCTTCTTTACGTTTTTTATCCTGAGCTTCGAACTCAGCGGCTTCTCTGACTGCTTTATCGATTTCATCATCAGACATATTTGAACCAGCTGTAATTGTGATGTGCTGTTCTTTTCCTGTTCCAAGGTCTTTTGCGGAAACATTTACAATACCGTTTGCATCGATATCGAATGTAACTTCAATCTGCGGAACACCTCTTCTTGCTGGCGGGATTCCATCCAGACGGAACTGACCAAGGGATTTGTTATCTCTTGCGAACTGTCTTTCACCCTGAACTACGTTGATATCTACTGCTGTCTGGTTATCTGCTGCTGTAGAGAAAATCTGGCTCTTCTTTGTAGGAATGGTTGTATTTCTCTCAATCAGTCTTGTAGCGATACCACCCATTGTCTCGATAGACAGTGACAGTGGAGTAACATCCAGAAGAAGGATATCACCTGCGCCTGCATCTCCGGCAAGTTTACCACCCTGCACAGATGCACCAAGTGCAACACATTCATCCGGGTTTAAGCTCTTGCTTGGTTCTTTTCCTGTTAAGGCTTTTACTTTATCCTGTACAGCCGGGATACGTGTAGAACCACCAACTAACAGTACCTGACCCAATTCAGAAGCATTGATTCCTGCATCAGATAATGCACGGCGAACCGGTTCTGCTGTTCTTTCTACAAGGTCATGTGTTAATTCATCAAATTTTGCTCTTGTCAGGTTCATATCGAAGTGCAGAGGTCCATTTGCATTCATGCTGATGAATGGCAGGTTGATATTTGTTGTTGTTGCAGAAGAAAGTTCTTTTTTCGCTTTTTCTGCTGCTTCTTTGATTCTCTGCATTGCCATTTTATCTGCGGAAAGGTCTACACCTTCTGCTTTCTTAAATTCAGAAATCATGTAATCTGCAACCTTCTGGTCAAAGTCATCACCACCAAGGCGGTTATCACCAGCTGTAGATAATACTTCGATAACACCGTCACCGATTTCAATAACGGAAACATCAAATGTACCACCACCTAAGTCATATACCATGATTTTCTGTTCTTTTTCGTTATCCAGACCGTAAGCAAGTGCTGCTGCTGTAGGCTCGTTGATGATACGTTTTACATCAAGACCTGCGATTTTACCGGCATCTTTTGTTGCCTGACGCTGTGCGTCATTGAAATATGCCGGAACTGTGATAACAGCTTCTGTTACTTTTTCACCAAGATAGTTTTCTGCATCACCTTTCAGTTTCTGAAGAATCATTGCGGAAATTTCCTGTGGAGAATATTTCTTATCATCAATTGTTACTCTATAATCTGTACCCATGTGTCTCTTGATAGAAGAGATTGTTTTGTCAGCATTTGTAACTGCCTGACGTTTTGCCGGCTCACCGACTAATCTTTCACCTGTTTTTGTAAATGCCACAACAGATGGTGTTGTTCTTGCGCCTTCCGCATTTGCGATAACAGTTGGCTGTCCACCTTCCATAACACCTACACAGCTATTTGTTGTACCTAAGTCAATACCAATAATCTTGCTCATGATTTTTTCCTCCTATATCAATTCCAAGTTTTCTATCAATTTATAAGATGAAATCTGATTTTAAAAATCAGATATAATTGATTAATTTGCTACTTTTACCATGCTGTGTCTTACGACATGGTCTTTATAGAGATATCCTTTCTGGAACTCTTCTACTACTACATTCTCTCCGGCTTCTTCATCTTCCACATGCATTACTGCGTTGTGGTAATCCGGATTAAATTCTTCTCCGACTGCATCAATGGCTTTGACACCCATTTCTTCAAATACAGTCATCATCTGTTTGTAAATCTTTGTCATTCCGTCTGCAAACGGACTGTCTTTTTCTTCTTCCGGAACTGCTGCAAGACCTCTTTCAAAGTTATCTACAACCGGAAGAATCTTTTCAATGATTTCTCTTGCACCGATTTCATACATGGAAGCTTTTTCTTTCTCGGTACGTTTTCTGAAATTATCAAATTCTGCCATCTGACGTTTTACACGGTCAGTCAGCTCTTCGATTTTTTCATCTTTTTTATCTTTTTTCTTTTTGAAAAATCCTTTCTTTTCTTCAGATTTTTCTTCTGTTTCTGCTTCTTCAGAATTTTCTTCTGCTTCACAGCTTTCTTCTGTAACTTCTTCGGTTTCTTCTGTTTCTGTCTCGGCTGTTACATCATCGTTTTTATCATCATATAATTCTTTTTCTTCTGACACGAATCCATTCCGCCTTTCTATGTTTTCTTAAATATATGGTCTAATTGTGTTTTCAGCGTTTTCAGATTATCTACTACATTTTCATAATCCATTCTCTTCGGTCCGATGATTCCGATTGTTCCCTGCATGCCCTCACCTAAGTCGTAAGTCGCAGTCACTACACTGCAGTCTCTCATGGTTTGTACCGGACTTTCATTTCCAATATAAACCTGAATTCCTGTGTTTTCTTCTGAACTCATCGAATCTTTTACTAAATCCGCAAGCGCATGTTTTTCTTCAAATGCTGAAATCAATTCACTGGCCTTTGAGGTATCCGCCAGTTCCGGGTACTTGAAAATGTTTGTCGCACCGCTTGTATAGATTTCAACCTCATCTTTGTCTTCTGCAATCGCCTGAGCTACCGCATCAATCACACTGCCAACCACTTCACTGTGGATACCGGCTTGTTCTTTCATCCGGGTTATCATACTCAGATTGATTTCTTCGATTGTAAGACCATTTAACTGCGTATTTAAAAGCAGATTTAATTTTAAAACTGTTTCATCACTCATAGGCTCCTGTAAATCAATCATCTGATTCTTTACCAGATTGCTGTCGGTTACTAAAACCGCAAGCAGTTGATTGTCACCCACTTTAGAGAGCTGAATGAATTTAAGTTTGTTTCTGTGATAGGTCGGACCGGAAATCATTGTGGCATAATTTGTATTTATTGCAAGTACTTTTGCTACCTGCTGTAATACTTTTTCCATTTTATCGGTCTTTTCTATCATCAAATCTTTAATTTCCGAAACTTCTTTTTCTTTTTCCTTCATCAGTTCATCGACATATAACCGATATCCTTTATCAGAAGGAATTCTTCCGGCCGATGTATGCGGCTGAAGAATGTAACCCAGTTCTTCCAGGTCTGACATTTCATTTCGGATGGTTGCAGAACTGAGATTCAGGTCTGTGTATTTTGATATCGTTCTTGAACCAACCGGTTCTCCGGTATCAAGGTAGGTCTGGATTATGGCTTTTAAAATTTTTCGTTTTCGCTCATCCAATTCACTTTCCATTTTAATCTCCTTTCTGCTTCTTTTTTAATTGTTAGCACTCGTCGTAGTGGAGTGCTAACATCTATGCTCTTAAGATAGCACTGACCCATTTATTTGTCAAGAGCTTTACGAAATTTTTTTTATTTTTTTAACCAAATCAAGTAAGTCCCCTGCTTCAATTGCG